>Ga0315274_10000881_pt1 | contig 46596 bp, 39 predicted proteins | sample YL17G02_20_MG_FD_203700 | JGI IMG/M metagenome (GOLD analysis project Ga0315274, IMG submission 203700) | Sediment microbial communities from Yellowstone Lake, YNP, Wyoming, USA - YL17G02_20 | ecosystem: Environmental > Aquatic > Freshwater > Lake > Sediment | place: USA: Wyoming | collected... | reverse complement strand
ATTTATCATTTGGTCGAGCATTTGCTCTTCCAAGGAACAAGCAAACGTCAATCGGCTAAAGAAATTTCGGAAGCCATTGAAGGTATCGGTGGATTGCTTAATGCGTTTACCGGGCAGGAATGCACTTGCTATCTCACCAAGGTGCCGGCTTACCGCTTGGACCAGGCATTAGAAGTTCTCAGCGATCTTGTTTTAAACCCGCTCTTCCGCCTATGCGATTTCGAAAAAGAGCGGCGTGTGGTGGTCGAAGAGATAAAAATGCATCAAGACCAACCTGGCGATCGGGCCGAAATGGCTCTTTTCGAATTGCTGTTTCCCCGGCATCCATTAGGTGCGGACATCGCCGGAAATAGCACAAGCCTGCAAAACATGGAGCTTGCCCGGGTGCAAGAAGCATGGCAGGCCAAATATGTTGCCAGAAATATGGTAGTATCTATCACTGGAGCTATCGATAGTTCTGCAGTGGAAAAGAAAACGGAGCAATATTTCGACCGCTTGGTGGTCGGCCGTCGACCGCGGTACCGCGTCTTCAAGGACAAGGGGCAAAATCGTTTTCGGGTAGAGCGAAAGGATACGGCCGAAACGCACGTCTGCCTCGGTGGAATCACTTTTGGCCGGTATCAAGAAGAGCGCTATGCCTTGGATATCTTAAATGCCGCCATCGGAGTCGGTGCATCCTCCCGCCTCTATCAAGAAATCCGTGATAAGCGGGGCCTGGCTTATTTCGTCCACTCATCGCTGGATTTTTTCCAAGATACTGGCTGTCAGGTGATTGAAGCCAGCTGCGATCCTCATAACGTCCGGCAAGTCTTGGATTTAATATGGCAAGAGCTTGATTCGATCCGGCGAAACGGAATTTCATCACAGGAAATGGAGCGCGTGAAGGAATTCATCCGTGGCGGTTACCTGCTTCGCCTGGAGGATACGCTTTCCGAAGCGCTTTGGCTGGGAGAGCGTCTTTTACTGGAGAATTGCGTCCCTTCCATGTCAGAGGAAGTGAAGAAATACGATCAGGTTCGTGACGAAGATGTCCAGGCCCTCGCAGATCGTCTGTTCCGCCTGGAGAATTTTTCTGGAGCGGTTGTGGGTCCCTTGGAGGATGAAAAATGTTGGGAAAGTTATCGCGCGCCGCTCTCTTCCTGATTCCCCTATTCCTCCTGATTGGCTTGTACGCGCCGGATACGCAAGCCCAACCAGCTATGACTCTGATTTTAAAAGTCGATGGAAGTATCAATCCTGTCTCCTCGCGTTTTCTGAAGAACGGGATTGAGGCAGCCGGAATCGATACGCGGTTGATCGTGATTGAGTTAAATACTCCTGGAGGCGGCGATCGCTCGATGCGAGAAATCATCCAAGCAATGCTCCTATCGCCAGTACCAGTTTGCGTTTTCGTTTACCCCCCGGGTTCTCGTGCCGCTTCCGCTGGAACCTATATTGCCTATGCTTCTGCTATCGCTGCAATGGCACCAGGAACGAACATTGGAGCCGCTCATCCTGTCACATTGGGTGGACAAGCCGATGATGTGATGATGGAAAAAATCACGAATGACGCAGTTGCCCTGATCATTTCCTTAGCCGAGAAAACTGGGCGGAATGATGTGTGGGCGGAACAGGCTGTGCGCCAAAGCGTCGCCATTTCAGCAGAACAAGCCAAATCCGAGAACGTGGTCAATGTGCTTGCCAGCGATTTACCCGACTTACTGAATCAGCTGGAAGGGGTGACCGTCCGCGTCGGGGGAACCTCTCTTGTTCTTCATGACCTAAGCGGATCGATCGAGGAACATTCGATGTCCTGGTGGGATCGATTCCTAGAGGAGATTTCTGACCCCAATATTGCCTATATTTTGCTTCTAATCGGAATCTATGCTCTCATTGCCGAAGTGTTTCATCCCACTGTGGTGGCCGGGGTCATGGGGGCGATTGCTTTGTTGCTGGCATCATTTGCTCTGGAGGTGCTTTCGGTCAATCTCGTCGGGTTGCTGATGATACTAGTCGCTGTCATCCTGTTCATTCTGGAAATCAAAGTACCAGGTTTTGGAATCCTGGGGGTTGGAGGAATTGTGGCATTCGTACTGGGGTCCTTGATGCTTTTTGGACAATCCGGCTTTACTCCCAGTTTCAGTACAGGGTTGTCGCTTTGGATTATCATTGTTGTTGCAATTCTGAGTTTGGTGTTTTTCTTCGTTGTGATCGCGGCTGCACTTCGCGCTCGCAGCAGACCTAGTGTACCGATGGAAATGGACGCACTGCTAGGCTCTATCGGAATTGTTCAGTCTGATCTGAATCCGAACGGGATGATCCAGGCACAAGGGAGTTATTGGCGTGCAAAATCGTTGTCTGGTAGAATCCAAACTGGTCAACGCGTGAAGGTAATAGACAAGAAAGGGATGGAACTACTCGTAAAAAAGGAGGAAGAAGAGTAATGGATGTAGCGACTCTGATCATCATTATTGCCGCAATTCTGCTGGTACTGGGGTTGATCCGCTACGGAATCCGGATTGTACGCGAATACCAGCGATTGGTGATTTTCCGGTTGGGAAAGAGCATCGGTCAAAAGGGACCCGGAATCGTTTTTCTCATTCCCTTCATGGATATTCCAGTGCGGGTGGATTTACGAGAACAATACCTGGAAATCCCCCATCAGACTTGCATCACCAAGGACAATGCTCCCATTTCCATCGATTTTCTGATTTACTCCAAGGTGGTGGATCCAGTGCTCTCCGTAATTAAAGTTCAGTATTTTCAAGGTGCAGTCCAGGGCCTTTCCACGACTTCGCTGCGGGCTGTGGTGGGTGACATTGTGCTGGATGATGTGCTGGCAAAGCGTGACCGAATCAATGAAGTGTTGGCCACCAAGCTGGATGATGTTACTGAAGGTTGGGGTGTCAAGGTAACCCGTGTCGAAATTCGTGAGATCGTTCCACCCAAGGATGTTTCGGAAGCAATGATCCGCCAGATGTCCGCCGAACGAACACGTCGTGCTTTGGTCACCGAGGCCGAAGGGAAGAAGGCTGCGGCTATCACGGTGGCGGAAGGTGAAAAGCAATCAGCCATCCTGCGGGCAGAGGGGGAACGGCAATCGCGCGTTCTAACAGCGGAAGGATTCTCCCTGGCTTTAGAGACGATCTTCGGCGTAGCACAAAAGGTGGACAACAAGACAATGACCCTCCAATACTTGGAAGCACTGAAGGCGATAGGTGCTTCGCCTGCAACCAAGTACATTTTCCCGCTGGAATTCACCCAAATGCTTCAGCCGATGTTGAAAAATATCACCGGAGCTACAACGGGCGAGTAATGATCTTTTACCAAACGCAAGGGAACCATTGCCGTTAAGCAGGCGCTTTGTGATATATTGACAAGGAATTTTCAAAAAGGAGGTTTTGCAGCGAATGGCATTTTTAATTACCAGTGATTGTATTGCTTGCGGTGCCTGCAAGGATGCCTGCCCGACGCAGGCGATCAACGAGGGAGATCCGGCATATTTGATCGACCCGGACAAATGCGTGGAATGCGCCGGATACTACGACGAGCAGCAATGCGCCGCCATTTGTCCTGTGGACGCTTGCCGACCCGATCCAGCTCATCCCCGCAAATAGCACTGCGGCTCGTTCTACCATTACGGATATCCAACGGCTGCCGGTTGAGGGCAGCCGTTGCTCTTTCATGAAAGAAAAACTGTTATTTGATCTGATCCACAAAACTGCTTCTTCTCTTGGCATGAAGGTTTTCCTGGTCGGTGGAGCGGTGCGTGACCGTTTGCTCGGGTATCCGCCCTCGCAGGATTATGATTTCGTGATAGAAAGCGGATCTACCAAGGAATTGGCGGAGAAATTGGCAAAACAGCTCGCTGCGCAACTGGTATATTTCCCCAAGTTTCGCACAGCCCAACTCTCCAGAGATAATTTGAAAATTGAATTGGTGGAAACGCGGACGGATCGTTACTCCGAAAAAAACCGTAAGCCACAGGTGGAAAGGGCGACCTTGCTCGATGATCTTCGCCGCCGTGACTTCACAGTGAATACGTTCTTGCAGGATCTATCCAGCGGTGAGGTCCTGGATCTTCTTAATGCCCGGCCTGACTTGTGCCAAAGAATCTTGCGCACTCCGCTAGATCCTTCCATAACCTTCCAAGATGACCCTTTGCGCATGCTGCGCGCTATTCGTTTTGCCGTCCGTCTGGGTTTTGAAATTGAAGAGGCAACCGGAGTCGCCATCATGCAGAAGGCCAGTTTATTGCCGGCCAAGGTTTCTGCCCAGCGAATCAAGTCTGAGTTGGACCTGATGATGCTTACCCCACAACCCGACCGGGGAATACAACTGCTAAAGCAGTATCAACTGCTTCCGCACATTCTTCCGGAATTGCTTACCATGGAAGGGATTTCGCAAGACAAGACGGGTGAACCCGATTTGTTGCGGCACAGTCTAGCCACCCTCGGCCGAATTGCGTTAAAATCCTGTTCTCTTCGGGAACGCTGGGCTGCCTTGCTACATGACATTGGTAAGCTAGAAACAGTCAAGATGACTAATGGAATTCTCACTTTTCTTGGCCATGAGGAAGCGGGAGCCCAGCTCACGCGCAACCTGCTCGATCGTTTGAGGGCTTCAAATGAAGAAAAGGAGGAGGTTATTTTCCTAGTTCGTTGGCATATGCTACCAATACAATATACGCCCGTCTGGAGTGATGCAGCGGTCAAACGATTCATCCGCCGGATGGGACGGTATTTGAAACCCCTTCTCAGACTTGCGCAGGCAGATCTCCGGGGCACGGAATGTTTGGAGCACTGTTTCTGGCACCTGGTGAAACGGGTGCAGGCTTTGGGGGAAGAACAGGTACAACGAATCTCGTCTCCTTTGTCTGGTGAAGAAATCATGGACTACTTTGGTCACGGTCCAGGTCCTTATGTAGGGGAAGTGAAGCAAGAACTGATTGATTTACTTTTGGATGACCGAATTGACGGGTCGAAGGAATCCGCTCTAGTTTATCTGCGATCCCGCTACCCCAAATGAGAGCCTCCCGTACTCGCGCCCTCATTGGTTCCAAACCGAAATGGCAATGGCTCATTTGATATAGGAGCACTCGCCAACCAAGTTGGAGAGACCACTACATCATAACAGCCGTCTTCAAGTCCCACACCCCTTCGTTCTGGATACTCGCAGTCCGAGGAAATCCTGGGCGCAACAACCCGGTACCGCTGTCCGGTCAGATAGAATCCCTGATTCAACGCACGACGGAAGGTTCGATTTTTACTTTCAACAAACCCTTCTTTGGCACAATCACCAGCGCAACCAAAACCAGGAACCCCCCTACAAGCGCCAACCCTGGCGGCTTTTCAGCAAATAGGAGGAACGCCCATAATGTGGCTCCAATCGGCTCACCCAAGACCGCCAATGTGATAAAGACTGGTTGAACCTGTGCCAGCAGATAGTTCAGCAAGGTGTGACCAATGATTTGCGGCACTAAGGCCAAAAGAACAAAGTATAACCAGGTAATGGGTGGATAATCAAAAAAACCAGGAAGACCTTGTTGAATCAAAAGTGCAATCCCCATAAACAAAGCTCCAAAAGAATAGACCAACGCTCCATAGATGGCCAGTGGAATTCTATCTCGCAGAATTCCGCCTAGATAGAAATAGACGGCTGCAGCCAATCCGCCCGCGAGAGCTAGGAGATCACCCCAAAGTGCGGTCGACGATGAAAATGAAAGATCCGCTCCCCCCATAAGGAAAACTCCACCTAAGGCCAAAAACAGCGAAAGAAAAAAAAGCGGGCTGTACCGCTGTTTGAGAAATAGCCATTCCCCAAGTGCAACAAATAAGACTTGTGTGTTCACCAATACCGTAGAGGAAGAAACCGTGGTCAAGAATAGAGAAGTCATCCATGTGAGAAAATGCACAGCCAAGCCAAGGCCGGCCAACAGTACCAGAGTCAGGTCGCGCCTGGAGAGATTGCGAAACGATTGCCACTGCACGAGAGCGAATGGCCAGAGAACCAGGCCAGCCAACACCAACCGCCAGAATCCGCTGGCAAATGGTGGTGCTGGCGTCAAGCGAACGAGAATGGAACCGAAGGAAATCCCTCCAATGGCAAGAAGGACAAAAAATATTATGCGTTTCGGCATTAGTCTTCCCGTGGCAAGAAGATCAGGGTGTCTATCAAGGAAGGGCAAGCAATCTTATGGTGCGAAGGTGAAACCCTCGATCCGTAAGCCGTCCGTCCTCAGTTCCAAACCCAAGATCATCTTCCCTTCACCAAGGACCGGCAAGGGAGAGCTCGTAAAATCCGAGAGCGGAAAGGTACTCAGAAGTCCCGCTAGGGCTTTAGCGTCCAGGTAAAGGCAGAGGTGGTATTTGCCAATCTTCTGCATGGCTGCTTTTATCGCCGGTAAAGAACCCAGATTTTGTCCATTTCCTTGACTCAATTCGATCATCTGTTCCATTGCCGTGCGGCTTGCCGCTGCATAAAAGCCCGTGTCACTCAATCCGAAAAAGACCTCTCCTTGTCCTGGAATAGGGAGTGCGGTTACGTCAATTCCACCGATCTTCTCAATCTGTGGCGGATTCTCACTCCCTGCCAACTGATTGGCCATTTGTTCCAACATCGTTGCTGCTGAAACCGCCTTGACGCGCAATTCCGGCGTTAGTTCCACGGCCAACCCAATCGGTGGTATCGGTTCGCCGCTTGCTTTTCCTTCTCCTAGAAATAGATTTATTGTCCCATCCAACCAACTGAGATCGAAAGGAAAAGGGGAGGAACCCTCTTCTTTCAGCAATTGGTCGACCAGACTGCCCAGCCAACCGTACGACTGAAGTGCGAAACCGGCATCCTGCGGAACTTGGGCGAATGGAAGAGTCTGGTTGAGCGGTGTTTTTAGCAATGTTAGGAATACCTGGGCGAACGGCTTTGCTTGTCCGACAGCGAATTGGTTAAGAAGCATCTCCAGATCCGCTTTTAGGTTCGCCTTGAAATGAATTTCCGTATCTTTGCCTTCTGCAAAGAGACTTAGATTCTTCAACTGAGGTGGGAAATCCGGTATTTTCGCAAAATCCAAGTATAGAAAGAACATGGCGTTGGCGGCTTCCGCTTTCGCTTTCAGATATTCAGTATCCCCGGCCAGCGGGTTGCTGGGAATTCCCCGTAATAGTCCCGCCATCGCTTGCTCGTCTGACGCCAGATAGAGAAGGTTCCCCCTCAAGACAGAAAGGAGCGGTTGTTCCTGTCCCCAGGCTTTTGCAGGTTGTCCGGCTATCTGCAGGGTTTCAACGGCTATTCCCGTTTGTTGCAGGTTCTTTTCCATGCGATCGAGTCCCAACTGCGCCTGTGACGGATCAGTGACTTCTACCTGTGCCAAGAACTGAACGGAACCTTGACTATACGGTACAGCAATCTGCAGATTAGCCTTTAAATAAGGCAGGAGATCTGCCTGCATTTCTGCAAGAACATCACCGCCGGAATTGGAAAATCCGGACAATTGATTGGCCAAAGTCGGGTTCTCCGCAAGCGTAGCCAACCCTTGTGCCAGTGAGAGATCCCCAGAACGGATCGAGAAAAAAACAGCGGTGTCTGCCGGCGCTATTTGATCCAATGCAAGGTTCTCTTGCGGGAGACTGGGTGCATTCGTATTGCCTCCGGGAACAAACGTTGGCCATAGAAAGTAGATAGCCAAGCCAATTCCAATGATGACCACTACCGTGGCTAGAGCGATTAACCAGGAGAAGTTCTTTGTTTTTGTAGGAACGGAGGGAATTATTGTTGCTCCGCACTGGTGGCAGGAAGATGCATCATCCTTATTTTCGGCACCGCACTTGAGACAGTTCATATTTACTACCTCGCTTCCCCGTATTCTTGTGTTCTTTCTCCGATTATAGAATGCTCAGAACGATAGCGTGAAAGATACTCTCAATGCCACGGCCAGAAAAAGGGCTGTTTGACCCCGGCTTACAAACTTGTCGGGTAGGAATGTGCTCCCACGTGACAGGTAATTGATTGTTGGTTTTTCCAGCAAAGCCGGGAACTGGTTGAAAAATGTCTCCAGATATGCTTGCGCCCAGTGACCCGCTAGATCGGTGAAGGGAAGCAACCCTGGTTTAGTTTCCAAGCCAACGACCCGGACCAAAGCTGATATCGCTTGCGATTTTGATAATGTTTCTTGCGGTCTAAACGTTCCGTCTTGGAAACCTTCCAGCCATCCGGCTGCGGTGCACCGTTTTACCGCCTGCGCAAACCACTCATCGCCAGAGACATCACTGTATGTTAGAACGGAATCGCCAACCGGTGCCAGGGAGCTCGCTAGGAGTTGGGCAAACTGGGCGCGAGTGAGCAAGGAATCCGGACGAAATGTGCCGTCATCCAATCCGCGGACAATGTTCTTCTGGAACAAAGCCACTACCCACGGCCTACTCCAATGATCCTCGATGTCGAAGAAGGGAGGTCGTTTGGGTAGTTGCAGGCCAGTTGCCGTTGTGGTTGTCACAGTCTCTGTTACTAACATGGCACTGGCAATCCGCTCGAAAGTCGCGGATTTATCTTGCCAGACAAGCTCGTTTCCCCAAACAGCGGGTGCATCTTCACCGGTGATCACATTGCTCGCGAAAAATGTCCGACCCGTGTAGAGATCATACACCTTTACGCGTCGGACGCCACTTTGATAGAGAGTGTAGGCCACCCAATTCCCGAAAATCGCCAATCGGTAAATGGAGGATCGATTTTGTGGTGTCCCGCTTTCTGTTACCAGAGTGGAGGTTTCTCCGGTCGGAATTGTATACATATAGATGGTAGAAGAACCGTTCTCGTGGTTGATGTCCCAGACAATCTTGTCTCCAAAAATGGCAGGAGGGCCAGCCGCTTCTGGCTGATTGGGATTGTGGTTCCAAACGGGGAATTCCTTCTCTAGGACAAGATCATAATAATAGATATCGGTGAAGTTGAAGTTTGTCCGGCCATCCAAATAGGCAATGCGGTCACCATCAATTACTGGAAAGAGTTGTGGCCCTGGGCTGTTTACCACATATCGTTCTTTGCCCGTGGTCAAGTCATACAGGTAAATGTTATCGTTCCCGTCGCGGTCGTCTTGCCAGACGATCGTATTGTTCCAAATTGAGGGGGATTTATGCGAGCCTACGCTTGTGCAAATGGGAATTTCCTGACCTTTGTCCAAATCGTAGAGGTAGATGTCCCATTTCTCTGTTTTCCCCACCATATTCCGCTTGTCCATCCAGACGACCTTATTGCCGTATACCTTCGGTAAATATTGGTCCGCCCAATTGGTACAGACGGGAGTTTCATTACCCGTGGACAGATCGTAACTGTAGATATCCAGGTTTCCTACCCGGTTGTCCACCCATACGACTCGATTGCTGGAAATGGCAGGAAACCATTGGAACGAAGTGGATGAAGACAAGAAATGCGGCTGGACTGTTCCTCCAGCGGCTAATGTCACAGGGACCAAACAAAAAAGGATGGCTAGGATTAGGGAGATGGGTCGGCGTATTTTTTCCATGGGGTCCAGAGCGCTTTTAACCTTTCTAAAATTTGGTTTTCTGATCCTTGATCGGATGGGAGATAATATTGCCGGAAAAGGAGCTCTTTTGGCAAGTATTCCTGTTGGATGAAGTGCCCAGGAAAGTCGTGAGCATACTGGTATTCTGTCCCATACTCCATCTTCGTAGCTCCGGAAAAGGATGGGTTTCTCAAATGCAATGGAACGGCTGGGGCAGCGTTATTTTTTACTTCTGCTAGAGCCAAACCAATACCTTTCACTACTGAGTTGCTTTTGGCAGCGCATGCCAGATAAATCGCCGCTTGAGCCAAGGGGATTTGCGCTTCTGGCCAGCCGATATATTCGACAGCGTATGCGGCAGATGAGGCTAACACCAGTGCCATCGGCTCCGCCAGCCCTATATCTTCCGCCGCGCAAATCAAAATTCTTCTGGCAATGAATCCTGGGTCCTCTCCTGCATAAATCATTCGTGCCAACCAGTAAAGCGTGGCGTCCGGGTCAGACCCGCGCATGCTCTTGATGAACGCCGATATTGTGTCAAAATGAGCATCGGCATCTTTGTCGTAGCGAAGCATTCGCTGCTGCAGTGCGTCCTCGATATTGGTAACTTGCAGGAAGCGAATCCCTTCTGCATTCGGGTTGGCATTCAAAGTGGCCCATTCCAGGGTGTTCAATGCGACCCGAGCGTCACCACGGGAGGCTTGGATTAGGAAATCCCTTGCATCGAGTGCCAAGTGGACTTTTTCACCTGCCAATCCTCGTTCGCTGTCGGTTAAGCAGCGGTCCAAAATCGTACCGATCTGTGAATCGCTTAAGGGTTCCAATCGGAATATGCGAGAGCGGGATACCAAAGGGGAGATGATCTCGAAAAAAGGGTTTTCCGTAGTGGCGCCGATTAGAATGACCGTACCTTCTTCCACGTGGGGTAGAAGACCGTCCTGCTGGGCTTTGTTGAAGCGATGGATCTCGTCAACGAACAGGATCGTTTTTTGTCCGTTGAATGCTCTGCGTTTGCGGGCATCGCTCACGATGGCTCTGAGGTCAGCCACGCCCGCCGTGACCGCGGAAAGCTGCATAAAACAAGCTTCTGTTTTACAAGCGATAATCCGTGCAATCGTCGTTTTACCGGATCCGGGTGGTCCCCACAAGATCATTGAACTCAGGTGATCCGAATCAATCGCCTGTCGCAAGAGGTGACCGGGCCCTACGATGTGTTCCTGCCCGACGAACTCCTCAAAATTACGAGGACGGATGCGCACGGAAAGAGGAGAAGCAGGAGATTGCTCCCCCGCAGAAGAAGGTTTTTGGGCTGACTGGAAAAGGGACATAATCCCGCATAGTATATTGCAATCATGCTCGATCTGAAATTCGTACGGGAACACCCGGAACTTGTAAGAGAAGACTTGCGACGACGCCAGCGAGATCCCTCCCTAGTTGACCATCTATTGGAAATGGACCAGCGCTGGCGCATATCGTTCGCACGACAGAGCGATTTGCGTGCAGGACAGAATCGTCGTTCGGAAGAAGTAGCGCGGAAAAAAAAATCCGGTGAAGATACTTCCGCTTTACAAAACGAATTACGCCAGCTTTCTGAGCAAATCAGAGAGCAAAATGAGCAGATCCACCTTCAAGCGGATTCCATTACCAGAATTCTGGAAAAGTTACCCAATTCCTTGCATCATTCCGTACCCGAGGGCACTGACGAAAGTGGCAATATCCGGATTCGTTCGGGGGGCTCCTCACCTTCCTTCTCATTTTCCCCGCTCCCCCACTGGGAATTGGCAAAACACCTTAAGCTTTTCGACTTGGAACGCAGCGGAAAAATTGCTGGTAGTGGGTTCATCCTCTACACCGGTTGGGGAGCAAAACTGGAACGATCTCTGATTTCCTGGATGATCGATTTTCACTGTCAGCACCATGGTTATCGAGAATTATTCCCTCCATTCGTAATCAATCGGGACACTGCGTACGGAACCGGCAAGTTACCCGATTTCGATAACCAGATGTATCGCTTCCAGAATTCCGATCTCTACCTTAATCCGACCGCTGAAGTTCCAGTGACCGCACTCCATGCCGGCGAAACCCTGCAGGCGGATACCTTGCCATTATACTATGTGGCCTATACGGCCTGCTTTCGCCGGGAGGCCGGAGCAGCGGGTAAGGATACTCGTGGGTTGCTGCGCCTCCACCAGTTCGATAAGGTGGAGCTAGTGAAGTTCGTCCGACCGGAGGACTCCTATCTGGAGTTGGAGAATCTTACATCAGAAGCGGAATCGATTGTAGCGGCCTTAGAGCTACCCTATGAAGTCGTTGAGCTCTGTACCGGCGAGATTGGTTTCTCCGCCAGCAAAGCTTATGACATCAATGTATTTGCTCCTGGTGTAAACAAATGGCTGGAAGTTTCTTCCTGCAGCAATTGCACGAATTACCAGTCCCGTCGTCTAAATATGCGTTTTCGCAACCCGCAAACGGGTAAGTTAGAATTCGTCCATACGCTCAATGGTTCCGGCGTGGCCTTGCCACGCACCGTTGCCGCAATCTTGGAGAACTACCAGGAAATGGACGGAAGCGTGCGGGTACCCAGGGTGCTACAACCCTATTTGCAGGTGGAACGGATCCAGCCGGGTTCCTGATTCCTTTTTGTATGGCTGCGGATGGGTGGCCGAGCGGTTGAAGGCGCCGCACTTGAAATGCGGTGGGCGCAAACGCCCCGTGAGTTCGAATCTCACCCCATCCGCCAATTCATTTCTTCCGCCAGCGGGTACCTTGGGCGGTATCCTCCAGCACAATGCCTTTCTGTACCAGCTCATCCCTAATTTGATCGGAACGGGAAAAGTCCTGCCTCTTGCGGGCTTGGTTTCTTTCTTCGATCAATGCCAGGATCCACCTATCAGCCTCACCCTTTTCTTCCAATAGACCCAGCACCTGGTCAAAGGAGCGCAGTACCCCGATAATGGACCGTACATCGTGCAGGCTGAGGTTGCTGGAAAGCAGCCAGGGATTGATGTCTCGCATCAGTGAAAAGAGTGCGGAATGAGCTCCAGAGATGTTCAGGTCGTCTGCCAGGGAGTCCAAAAGCTCGTTTTCCCGCTGGCGTAGAATTCCAGGCAGTTTGGGGTGGTCCTCTGTATTTCCTTGATATTCCAGCAGGCGGTGGAAAAAGTCCTGGATCCGTTTCACATGTTTCTCCGCTTGCACTAATCCATCGAAGGTGAAGTTCAGGGGAGTCCGATAGTGGGCGGAGGTTAGCAAGAAGCGGATAGCCTTGGAAGAAAACCCTTTGGCCAAAAGGTCTCGCAGGGTATAAGAATTTCCCTTTGATTTGGCCATCCGCTCACCTTCTACCATCAAATGGCTAGCGTGGAGCCAATATCGGACAAACGTCTGTCCGGTTGCTGCTTCACTTTGGGCGATCTCGTTCTCGTGGTGAGGAAACATGTTGTCGATCCCTCCCGTGTGGATGTCCAGCGTTTCTCCGAGATAATGCATCGACATTGCCGAGCACTCGATGTGCCATCCGGGCCGCCCTAGCCCGAAAGGACTCTCCCAAAACGGCTCTCCCACCTTGCGTTCCTTCCACAAGGCGAAATCAGTGATTTCTTCCTTTTCATACTCATCGGATTCCAGGCGTGAGAATGCTCGATTTTGCGAGGCTTTGGTATGCGATAAATTCCCGTATGAGGGGAATTTGCTGATGTCAAAATACACGGAACCGCCCAAACGATAGGCGCAGCCTTTTTCTAGCAAGATTCCGATCAGGCAAAGCATCTGGGGGATATGCTCAGTTGCCCGGGGATAATACTCAGCCGGTTCGACATTCAATGTTCCCAAATCCTCAAAAAACGCTTTTATGAAGGGAGCCGTAATTGTTTCCAGAGAAACACTCCGTGTCAAGGCTGCATGGATGATCTTGTCATCCACATCCGTCAGATTCATGACCTGAACCACATGATAACCGAAGAGTTGCAGCGTGCGCCGGAGCAGGTCTTCGAACAGGAATGTTCGGTAATTGCCGATGTGAGCGAAATCGTACACCGTGGGGCCGCAGGTATAAATCCGAACTTCACCTTCTCTTAGAGGAGTGAAACCTTCCTTCTGCCGCGAATATGTATTGTACAAACGTAAGTCCATAGTTTTTCTCCTTGAGCGGATTATACATGGGGAAACACTGGATGCTACACTCTATCAGGTCCGATGCGGATCACAATTGGGATTCTACTGCTGGTTTTGCTCGCACTGCCTGGTGGATCTCCCGTTTCCGCCGAAACTCTTTTTTCCGATGTGTCGGGCCATTGGGCGCAGAGCTCAATCATGACATTGTCTCATCAGGGAATTCTGGCGGGCTTTCCCGATGGCTTATTTCGCCCGGATGCTGCCGTGGAAGAATCACAACTCTGCAAAATCCTAGTCCTGACAAGCTCCGCTGGTGCTGCATTGTCTCCCTTTTTAACAGGGGAAAACTGGGCTATGCCATACTTTCTCGTTGCCAAAGAGGAAGACTGGCTTCCCTGGGACTACTTTGAGCCTTCCCGCCAGATTCCGCGCGGAGAAGCCGCGTTTGCTTTTTGGCGTGCGTTTTACCCTCAGATCCAAGTAGAGAGCATGCCCAGCTTCCTCGATGTACCCGACGGTTCTTCCTTTTTTACCGCGATTGAAGGAATGCACCAATTAGGCATTTTACAAGGGTTCTCCGTTGAGGAGTTCTCTCCGGAATCCAGCTTGACCCGGGCTGAATTGGCGGTGATCCTTTGTCGGATCCAAGGCAAGGATGAACGGGTGGTGGAGGAATTGACCGCTTACGGCCCGATCCGTTTATCCTGCCGTCCAAGCCAGGCTTTCCCGGGTTTCTGTCTCGAAGTACAAGCAGTGGCTCCCCCAGCATTCCGCGTGGAGCTGTTCTGGGGGGAAGAGGCCATTTCTTACTCCGTTCCTTGTCTGATCCCCATTCCGCTGGGGCAAGAACCCTATCTAGGTACAATCCGATTTCACGTCCTATATCGGGAGATCGATAAGACCCTCACCTTGGCAATTCCCGTCTCCTACGTAGCTTTGCCAACGGAGAGCATCGACCTTCCTCCCGCTTCCCAGGACCTGCTGTCGGAGGAATTTCTGCAAAGGGAACGGGAGATCCTCTATGCGTTACTGGATCGGCCCTCTTCCCAACCACCGATCTTGGCGTGGGGTCTTCCCGTTTCCAATCCAGTTACTTCTGCTTTTGGCACGGAACGAGACTATGGGGAACTTGGGTTCGATTATCATTATGGAGTTGATTTTTCGGGAGAGGAGGGAGATTTCGTGCGCGCAGCGGCTTCGGGTATCGTCGTTCTCGCTGAAGAATTGTACTCCCGCGGCAACACCCTGGTTCTTGCGCACGGCGGGGGGTTGTTCTCCCTCTATTACCACCTCTCAGCTTTCTTGGTCCACGTTGGTGATCCCGTCTCGCAAGGTCAGCATATCGGCCGTATTGGCCAAACCGGTGCAGTTACGGGTCCCCATCTTCATTGGGAAGCAAGGATCGGCCGAGTTCCGGTCAACCCGCTTCAGTTTCTGGTAGAGAACCGGCGCTAGATCATTTTCATGCTGGGAAGCTCCGGCAAGAAAGTGCGGGACTTCCATTTCTCCCAAATGCATAGTAATTTGAAAGGGACATTTTGTTCTGGGGTTTCTATTTAGGGTAGGAATACAGGGCCGGGAGGCTATCGAATGACCAAGGTCAACAAGAATCTCATGGATTCTGGTGAAAAATCACTGCAGGTTGTAATTTGGGGATTGGCAGCGATCATCGTTTTGATTCCCTTGATCATCGCCCCTCAAGTCTTCGGCAGTGGAAAGCCAGATCTTTTTAACATCCCTCGCTTAACTGTGATGCGTCTATTAACGGTGGTGGTACTTGGCGCCTGGGCTTGGTGGCTGATTCGTAAGGGCGAGTTTTGGCGGTTTCGAAACGCTTTGTTCTGGCCTGTTCTTGCTTTCTTGCTGTCCTTTCTTTTATCCACTATTTTTTCCGTGAATTCGTATCTCAGCTTCTGGGGGAGTTACCTCCGGGAAGAGGGACTCTACACCATCGGCAATTTTATCCTCCTCTTTTTCATTACTGCAACCTCAATCACCACCAAAGAGCGGCTGAACCTTCTCTTGAATGCCATCTTGGTTGGAGGCGTGATCATGGTCGCCTATGGCTTGATGCAAAAACTCGGTTGGGATCCGATCCCATGGAATTCAAAGGATCGGGTCTTCGGAACTACGGGGAATCCCGATTTCTTCGGCCAATACCTGGCGATGATTCTCCCCTTAATCGTCGTCAAATTCCTCGTTGCGCCGCGGTTGGAGCTAAAGATTTATATGTTCCTGTTCGGCTTGGCTGCTTTCGCGGCCCTGTTATTCACACAAACCCGCGGTGCTTGGTTTGGCTCGATCGTCTCTTTCCTGGTTTTGACGATTCTACTGGTGTTTGAGTTCCGTGGCCGCGCCAAAAAAATCTGGCAGAAGAATAAAGTCTGGATCCTCTCCATCCTGGCCATCGCCTTGATCGGAGCGGTAGTTTTATTTGCCTTTACCGAGACCGGAAGAGGCATCGTGAGTCGCGCATTTGACGCACTAAGCCCCACAGGGACCGGTGCTTCCCGTGTGTTGATCTGGAGTCGTACGCTCAACGTTTTCACCCAACATCCACTATTGGGTGCTGGACCGGAGAATTTCCGTAATGTTTACATGGGGTTCAAACCTTTAGCCTATGCTTCCATCGAGCAACTTTCCAATCCGGATCGTGCCCACAATGAATACCTGGATGTGCTGGCCTTGCGCGGGATCCTCGGCGGTTTGGCTTATCTTTGGCTGATTGTGGCTTTCATCTTGCTGCTTCGGCGTTTAGCCCTCCGTATGAAAGACAACGAACTCCGGCTGCTTCTTACGGGTTTGGCTTGCGGCATCATTGCCTATTTAACCCAGAACCTGTTCGCCTTTGGCGTAATCCCCACCATCCTATATTTCTGGTTGTTCCTAGCAATTCTGGCCGGAAGCGAATTCATCGCGATCCCCGCGAAAGAGAGTGCTAAGAAAGGTAGCAAGACGCTGCCAGCTACAGCTGAGTCGATACGGACTTATGGACAACCGAAGATTCTGCGTCCGATCGTTTGGGTACCCTTGATGATTCTTGCCGTCGTTCTCATGCTTTTTTTCCTGGTTTTCGGTCTTCGTGACTATATTGCCGATACCATCTACGGCACTGGTGATTATGCCGCTGAAATCGCTCAATATTGGGAAAACCAAGCCACCAGTTCGCAAAAGCTGGAAGACCAGCAGAAATTTCAACAGGAAACCTCACTTCAATGGCAACGTGCCGCGGACTCCTATTTGCAATCCGTACAATGGCATCCCGGGGAAGCGGTGTATCGCGCAGGTGGAAGTTACCCACAGCATGTCGGCGGATTGGCAGTCGCCTTATCACGTTTGGCGACAAGTGGTTCTGATATAGACCAGAAGCTAGCTCTTTGGACTTCCGCCAGAGAGCAATTCATGATCGGTCTGCAAAATAGTTTGGAAAGAGAGAATATCTACCAGTTCATGGCCGCTTCCTATCGCGATTGCTCTCTTTTTCTGGATCAATTGCAGCAATCCGGTCGTCATCAGGAAGCTTCAGACTTGCTGAAAAAAGTGGCTGGCGACCTGGATCAACAGAAATTAATCTTGGAGAAAGCGGCGACCTATGTACCGGTGATGTCCTCTTTTGCATCCAGGCTGTATCAGGATTCGACGCAGGTTGCAGCATCCGACATCTATTTCCGGAAATTGATGAACGCCTACGCAGCAGACTACTTCGAACTGGCTACTAAGCAAGACCATACGTTCTACAGCGCGTTCAACAATCTAGCCGTAGTGTACGGTGAGTTGGCTCGATTGGAAACCGATGCGATCATGCAGAGGAATTACTATCAGAAAGGGATTGCCGCAGCCGAGGCTTCCACCATCATCAATCCCAATGAGTGGTCCTCTTGGGTCAATTTGTGCAAACTCTATATGAATCGTTTCCAAACGCTGGACGTAAACGATCCAAGTGCAGCCCGTCAGGACTTAGCCAAAGCCAAGGAAGGCGCCCAAGCTGCCCAAAAACTCAATCTTTCAAATCAGGAAATCCAGCAATTGCTAAACCAGATTGACATCTGGGAGAACCAACTTTCTCTAACCCCTTCGGTTCCTAGCCCTTGATCGAAGGGAAAGGAGTAGAAGGAAGTAGCGCCAGAATAATCGAATGGAGTAGTGAAACTTAGAGATTCCAACATCTCGTACGCCTAGGGTGATAGGAACTTCCGCCAGGCGCAGTCCCGCCTTGCGGCAGAGCAATACTTCCTCCAGCTGTATGGAAAAATCGTTTTCGCGGCAACTCCGTACGATCTCCAACGCTTTTCGACTGAAAGCGCGGTAACCCGACGTGGCATCTTTTACAGGAATTCCCATCAGGCGGCCGACAGAGTTGCCCAAACCACTCAAGGCCCGCCTCCAAAGTGGAACCCTCTCCATCTTGCCTCGTTCTACATAGCGGGATCCAATCACCAGATCCGCTCCGTCTTCCAGAGCCGAGGCAAACAGGACTAGAGAAGCTGGATCATGTGTTAGATCGGCATCCATGATGAAGACCCCATCTAAGTTCGGCTGCTGCAGCAAAGTCTCTACCCCGGTTCGAATGGCTTGAGCGAAGCCGAGATTGCGTGGATGGTCCATCCTTAACAGATTACCGAATTTAGCTTGAGCTAGGTCAATTTCCTCGCCCGTTCGATCATGGCTGCCATCGTTTACGCAGAGGATTTTCCACGCCCAACCGTTGGTTCGAAAGACTTCCACCAACCTCTCAACCAGGCGCAGGAGGTTCCCTTCTTCGTTGAAGCACGGTATCAGGACATAGCCCTGCGAAAGCATCAGCGCACAAGTTACGGGAGGAGACCATAAAAGTCAAACCGATACCGGTTTGGCAAGATGATGGAAAATGGTTATGATTAACATTCACAGTCGCATGTTACGGAGGAAACTCATGGAAGAACCAGTAAAGAAAGTCGAGCGCTGTTCCAGTTGTGGTAGCATAAAATGTCCTTCTTGCCTCGCTCCCCTAAAGAGCGACGGGAAGTCCTGCCCTTATTGCGGCGTGGAATTGGTGTTTTCCCAGGACGGCCAGTTTTTCGCGAAGGTTGAGCAATTATCCTGCCAGTTTTGCGGCGCCAAGATCAGCCGGCACTCTCCTTTCTGTCCATCCTGCAATCGGAAAACCTGGCAATATTGTTCAAACCTCTCCTGCGAAGGTAAATTCAGCTTGGATACACAGACTTGCCCTGTCTGTACCAAGGAAGTTCGCCGGGGTCTAGAACGTCTGGAAGACGACTACCAGCATCTGAGAGAAACTCTTCCCGCAAAGATCCAAGAGGAGATCCAGAAAGAGCTGGATCCCTTGGAACGAGTATTCGTTCAAGTGGCAGCAGTGGAAGACATTTTGATCCTTACCGATTCTCGTCTCATCCAGCGAAGCGGCGGCAAGTATTTTTCCTACCCCTTCGGCATGATCGAAGATGCTTCCCTCGACAAATACGGTAATCTAGCGATTGCCTTGGGTGGAGAAAAACCGCATGACCTGATTATCATCTGCCCGCAGAAAAAAACATCCGAGTTTTCCGAACTGATCGACTTGCTACTGAAGTTCCGCAATAAATCCAAAATCGAGGAATAGCTAATAAAGCTCCAGAGCAAGCAGTATCCCCATTGCAACGAATGCCAGGCCGGCAATCCGCTGAATCCAGGGTAACGCCGGCCGTATTTTTTCTAGAATCCGCAATGTCCTCGTGACAAACACAGCCACCAGCAAGAAAGGCAAAGCAAAGCCAACGGAATAAATCAGGAGCAATCCTGCCCCGCGCCAGGCATCACCGCTTGCTACGGCCAAGGTCAAGATCGCGGCCAGCACTGGCCCGGCACAAGGCGTCCAGGCCAGGGAAAAAGCAAGACCCAAGAACAATCCCGACCAAACGGGAGGGAGCTGCCGGCGTTCCCAGAAAATCAGCCGCCGTTCGCGCTGCAAGAAACTCAAAGGCCTCAATCCGGTCATAGCCAAACCCATGAGTACGATGAGTGCTCCGAAAATGATTTTTAAGAGCCGCTGGTATCGAAATAGAAGCGACCCGATGGTTCCCGCTAGGAAACCCTCTAGAAAGAGCACGATCGAAAGCCCCAATACGAAGAACAGCACGCCGATCACTGTCTTCCATGGAGTTCGCCTGCTGGTCAATGAGGTTCCTCCCAGAAAGGCCAGGTATACCGGGAGAAGCGGTATCACGCAGGGAGTGAAGAAGGCCAGCAAGCCGCCAAGAAATGCGGCTCCAGCACTGAGATCGATCAGGGAAGCTTGCTTTCGAGTGTTTTCTGCGTTGTAGATCCTGTCAGGCGAGCTGCAATTCTGCCTTCTGAGTCAATCACAAAGGTGGTCGGGATCGCCTGGATCTGATACAGATTCGCTAGGTCGGAGGATTGCTGAGAGTTCAGGATGACTGGAAAATCAATAGGGATCCGGCCGCGGAATTCGTCCAGTGCGATTTGCGTCCCGTCAATCTCAACACTGATCAGGGTGACATCTGCCTGATGGTCACGATGGAAGGAATTCAGCTCGGGGATTTCTTCAAGACAAGGGTGACACCACGTGGCCCAGAAATTCAGAACTACGATTTTCCCCTGGAGGGCAGCGAGCGAGATTTCTTCTCCCCCGGTTGTTGTTGCGCGAAAATCAGGAGCCATCGAATCCTGGAAGGATTTTCCGGCACCGCCCGAGGAACAGGCTGCCAATAACAGCATTGCCAATAGCATTGCGATCCATGCGATTGCTGTATCCGTCCTTTTCATCCAAACCCTTTCTGCTACAATATTTTGATGCGCTCGTAGCTCAATGGATAGAGCGACGGCCTCCGGAGCCGTAGGCTGCAGGTTCGACCCCTGTCGGGCGCACCAAGAAATCCCTAACTTTTACATCGTTCCTCGGTATTGATTCCTGATGGTGTATTTGTGGACGTTCATTTCATCTTGTCACAGATCAGGACTCTGTATCCCCGATGCCCGTTGTTTAGGCCAATTTCCCTCTGGATATGTCACCCCAATCTTTTCTGCTGATTTCAAAACTACGTGCTTTTTTCACTTGATACAGCAAAGCGTGATGCGAAACTTGGTAAGGCGACCATGATTTTTTCGAAATCAACCCGGTACGGGACGGTCAAACGGAACTTCCAGCTGATATCTGGTGCGATACCATTTGATTCCACTTCCTGCACCTTAATGGCCTGTTGCCGGAAGAACGCCAAAATCTCTTCGACGCTATGATTACTAAGGGGGTACAAGGTTATGCTCACCGTGTAATCAAACAACTTGGGCATGCGGATTTCTGCGCGCATCAGTAAACGGAGAACCAGCAGTACGATCACCAAGGCAACGAGCGCGGCCCAATACAACCCAACTCCCATGGCCATGCCTAGGGCACTGGTCATCCAAATGGTTGCTGCTGTAGTGAGTCCATGAACGTTGGCGCCTTCGCGGAATATCGCGCCTGCTCCCAAAAATCCAATCCCAGTGATCACTCCAGCTGCAATCCGCATTGGTTCGAACGGTTCCGGATACGCGAATGCCAGGCAAATCAACAAACCTGAACCCAAGCCAACCAGCAAATGCGTTCTCAGGCCTGCGCGTTTGCCGGCCATTTCGCGTTCTGCCCCTACCAGCGCTCCCACGGCTGCAGCGCCAACCAGACGTAAAAGCAATTCCCACCAAGCGATCTGCATACTCTGATTATAAGGTTTGGCAACCTATCAGGGCAGTATCAGAGGCTAAAATCTCTTCCGTGGAAGTTTATCGGCTGCAATATAGTCACCGAATTGGTCGCGCCAAGCCAGAAGTCTCTTTTTTTGCTCATCCAGAATCTGGTGAACCTCAGCCGGTGTTTCGGCCACCTTGGCCTGAAAAATAGCTCTGGTCCGATCTATTTTTGCTAACCATTCCGGGATCCGAACCGTGAATTGCGTCAAGTATTTTTCCTCTAGATATTCCTTGTGCAGAATGTCCCAAAACAACGGTTTAAGGTCTTCGTATCTGGGAATCAAACCTGTAGGTGTCTCTAGTGCATCGACTTCGTCATGTACGCGCAGTTCCATCCATTTAAACCAAACCTTTTTATCGTTTTTCTCATTCAACCAGTTGCCCTCTTTCCCTCTTAGGAAATAATTTACGGAGAAAATGCGGGGAATGCGTTGCAAGTCTCTGGCGAAATCAAGGTTGATCTGCACGTATTTCCCCACCGGAATCGAAAGAAAGTCGAGATTGGACATCGGATTCCATTCCCGCACGCCTTCTTGTCCCAGGGTGGCTGCGGTGGTCTCTGATTCGAGGATGGCTCCCTTGGTGATCACCCCGTGAATCCAGTCGAAGGACTCCTCCACAGGGACGGAGGTATCAGAATCACGGCCGCCGTAGACAATTCCGCCGATTTCGAAACCTGCAGGATCGTCCAATCCAAGATCCAGATTTTCGAGCATATCCAAATTGAGGGTGAATCGGGCATTCGGGTGCGAAGCAGGGATTTCTCTCCCATTAGAGTCGCGTTTACCCTTAAACCACGCTCCGGAGAAGTTTTCCCCTTCGGCCGGTGCTTCCCCATCCTTTCCGTTCCAAAACACGCTTCCTTCCTTGGAAACTAGAACATTGGAGAAAATCACTTCACCGGGATTGTTCAGCGCTTTCCATTGGATCGGATCGTCGCGGGAGTTGATGCCCTGGATGATGCCAAACATTCCATGCTCGACATTCACTGCCCGGACCAATCCGTCTTTTTTGCGCAAATAGGCGATGTCATCTCCGACAATGGACTCCCCCTCCAACATGGCGGTCGATGTCTTTCCACAGAGCGAGGGGAATGCGCCGGTAAAATACGTAATCCGGTTCCTGGGTCCATGGATTCCCATCACCAGCATATGCTCAGTCAACCATCCTTCCTGGGCTGCGCGGTGGATGGCTAAACGCATCGCCAATTTTTTTAGGCCGATCGTGTTTCCGCCGTATTGCGTATTGACCGAATAGACGATGCTTTCTTCCAGGTCGATAAAGATTCGGCGCTTGTCCAGGTTCCTGCAGGTCTTACGCTCGTCTACTTCCCCCTGCGAATGCACGAATTTGAAGAAACGGGCATTGCTCCCTTGGTGAGAAAACTCTTCGTAACCCTGGCGGTACAGCAGATTTTCGCTATGTGCTACATAGCTGGAATCGGTAAGTTGCACGCAGGGAATCGAGAAATCCGATCCGGTCGGTCCCAGGCAGAAGAAGCAGAGCAAGGCTTCTTTTCCTTTCATAATGTCCTTGAGGATCGCTCGGATATCCTCTAAAGACGGTTGCCGTTCCTTGGTTTCGATCGATGGATCAAGTTTCTTACCGGTACGGACTAGGATCCCAGTATTTTTTTTGTCTCTTCCTTGGTCCGCCGGATTGTCAAAATGGAGCGTATGGCCTTTTATCCCCAATTCCCGTTCTTCCCCGTTTTGCAGTGCGGTCCGTTTGATCCTCATTCGATCTTCTGGCCTGCCGGTGGAAAGGTACACTCGATCTGGATTGCAGAGAGAGACGTACCGGGCTACAAAATCCTCCAAATCTGGGTTTCCAATCGCTCTGAGATCGGCGAAAACACCCTCGCCAAGCTTTTGTTGCAGCATTAGAACCTGATCCGCGTCCATCATGTGCCTCCTGGGGGAAAAATAGGCCGAATCCTGACATACATTCAACCGGAGCGAATTATACCCCGATTGACAGATGAGGACCATTTCGGTACAAAAAGGTATCGGCAAAGATGAGGAAGAGTACGCCTCCGACGTTCATCCAGCGAGTAGGAGGGGTGAAAGCCTACGGAATGTAGGGTGGAAAATCACCTCGGAGCTGCGGTCCGAATTCGAAGTAGGCGCCGCCGGTCCCCCGTTACAGGAGAGGGTGTTCAGCACTCGAAGTGGGTCATAAGACAAAACAAGGTGGTACCACGGGAAACCTCTCGTCCTTGAGCGGGAGGTTTTTATTTTCAAACAAAGGAAGGAAGCAACCATAGTGTTTAGACCAGTAGTAGTGAAACCAAATTTTTCCGCGCAGGAGGAAGAGGTCCTCCGATTCTGGCAATCTGAGCGGATCTTCGATCTCTTGCGGGAAAAGAATGAGGCCGGACCACGCTTCTCTTTCATTGACGGCCCCATCACCGCCAACAACCCGATGGGTGTTCATCATGCCTGGGGGCGCACCTACAAGGATCTGTTTCAGCGCTACAAATCAATGTTGGGCTACCACCTGCGCTACCAGAATGGCTTTGATTGCCAGGGGCTTTGGGTGGAAGTGGAGGTTGAGCGGGAAATGGGTTTCAACTCCAAACGCCAAATTGAGGCTTATGGTCTGGAGAGTTTCTCACTCAAATGTCGGGAACGAGTCATCCATTACGCTGACCTGATCACGGAGCAATCCAAACGCCTGGGCCAGTGGATGGATTGGCAGGATTCCTATTATACAATGACGGATAACAACATCGAGCACATCTGGCATTTCCTCCGTCGCTGTCACGATAGGGGTTGGCTGTATCGCGGTCATCGCACGATGCCGTGGTGTATCCGTTGTGGAACTTCGCTCTCCCAACACGAATTGGTGGGGACCGATACCTATGTCAATCTCGCCCATACTGCGGTGTACCTTGAATTGCCAGTCCTCGACAGGAACCAGGAGCATTTCCTGGTTTGGACCACTACACCCTGGACACTCTCGGCCAATGTCGCGCTAGCCGTGCACCCGGAACTAGAATATGCCTACGTCCGCTGGCAGGGTAAGGTCTATACCCTTTCGCGCGCTCTCGTGGACAAGCTGTTACCGAAAGGGGATTTGGTAAAGACGGTTCCGGGCAAAGAGCTGGTTGGGTTGCGCTACCAGGGACCGTTTGACACATTCACCGCTCAACAGGGCGTTGAACATCAGGTGATCCCCTGGACGGAGGTTGGAGAAGAAGAGGGGACCGGTATCGTACACATTGCACCGGGTTGCGGCGCTGAAGATTTTGAGTTGTCCAAGTTGCACAATCTCCCGGTACTTGTCCCCATAGACGATGATGGCGATTATGTCTCGGGATTCGGTTTTCTAAGCGGCATGAATGTGCGCCAAGCCAACCTGCAGATCTTACAGGATCTGCAGCAGAAAAACCTACTTTTCAAAACCGAGGAATATACCCACCGTTATCCTGTTTGTTGGCGCTGTGGGGAGGAATTGGTGTTTAAAGTGGTGGACGAGTGGTTTATTGCTACCGATCAGGTCCGGCCTGCTCTGATCCGCGAGGCAGCCAAAGTGCGCTGGATGCCCGAGTCTGCTGGAAAGCGAATGGAGGATTGGCTGCAGAACATGGGTGATTGGTGCATATCCCGTAAGAGGTTCTGGGGGTTACCCTTACCGATCTATCTCTGTTCCTGTGGGAAGGTTACCGTTCTTGGATCCCGCCATGAGCTGGAAGAACGGGCTGTTCCAACGCCAGTCCGTATTCCTGAACTGCACCGTCCGTGGATAGATGAAGTAAAAATCCGCTGTCCCCATTGTGGCGAGATGGTGGAACGAATTCCGGAAGTTGGCGATGCCTGGCTGGATGCTGGTATTGTCCCCTACTCCACTTTGCACTACTTGAACAACCCACAGTACTGGCGGACTTGGTTCCCCGCTGAATTCATTACGGAGATGCGGGAACAGATCCGGCTTTGGTTCTACTCGATGCTCTTTATGAGCGTTACCTTGGAAGATCGCACGCCCTACCAATCCGCCCTGGTATACGAGAAGCTGATGGATGTAGACGGTCGGCCCATGCATCGTTCCCTGGGCAACGCGATTTGGTTCGATGAAGCAGTAGGTCGCATGGGGGCGGACGCAATGCGATGGCTCTTTGCTTCGCAGAACACCGAAACGAACCTTTTATTTGGTTATGGTCCGGCAGAAGAAGTGACGCGAAAACTGCTCGTCCTTTGGAATGTCTATTCCTTCTTCGTTACTTACGCCACTATCGATCATTTCGATCCAACCAAACACGCATCCAGCACCGCCAGCCGACCTTTTCTTGACCGCTGGATCCTGGCCCGCCTTAATAGTTTGGTCATAATAGCTCGGGATCGTTTTGGTCACTACGACGCAGCGACTGTCACTCGAGAATGCGAACGCTTCATTGAAGATTTGTCCAACTGGTGGTTGCGCTGCAACCGACGTCGTTTCTGGAAAACAGAAGAAGACAGTGAAAAAGTCAGTGCTTATCTCACCCTTTATGAAGTATTGGTCACCTTCATCCGTCTGGTTGCTCCGATCATACCGTTCTTGGCTGAACAGATCTATCAGAATCTGGTGTGCTCTGCGGAATCCGATGCCCCTCGTTCAGTGCACCTTTCCTCCTACCCAGAGCCGCTGCCCACCAATCTGAAGAATTCTTTGGAGCCTAAGATGACTTTGATTCAACGGGTCATTGGACTGGGCCGAGCGGCTCGCAACAAAGCAGGTATTAAGGTCCGTCAACCAATCACGAAAATGATCCTGGTCGGGTTTACCTCGGTTGAGCAAGAAGCAATCCAAGAGTTGTCCGACATCATCAAAGATGAGTTGAACTTGAAGGGGTTGGCTTTCGAGCAAACCGCCCGTGGTCTCCAGAAAATCCTCCTCTTACCAAATCTCCCAATCCTAGGACCTCGTTTTGGCAAACGTTTGCCTGCAATTCGCACGGCTCTGATGGGGTTAAGCGGCGAGCAGGCGCTATTGCTTCTGCAAGACCAACAACCGCTATCGGTCCTGGTTGAAGGAGAAGAAGTCCTACTACAGCCTGAGGAGATTTTGGTGCAACGCCTGGATCAGCCTGGGTTTGCTGCCGAAGCGGAAGGGCATATCCTAGTGGTCCTTGATACATACATTACCCCCGAACTCCGCAGGGAGGGATTGGCGCGGGACTTGGCGCATGCCATCCAAAACCTTCGCAAGGAGGCTGGATTCAAGGTAGAGGATCGAATCCGCACCTACTTCCAGACTTCACCAGAACTAACGGAGGTTTTTCGCGAATACTCACTTTACCTCAAGAAAGAAACCTTAAGCGAAGAGTTGAGTGCCATGAACGACTCGGAGCGGACGACGCAACAAGTGGAAATCGATGGTATCCCAGTTCATTTTGTGCTGGAGAAGATCGTCTAGATCACTTTCCAGGTTTTCTCTATTGGTTTGCGGGGACGCGGATCAGGATTTTCCGCCGGTATTCCCAGTGGAACGATAGCTACAATTCGCCGTTCAGTAGGCAGTTCAAGGATTTTCTCTATCGCTTCCACCGCAAAAAGGGGACCCACCATCCAAACCGCTCCCAGTTTCCTGGCGGCTGCTGCTAAAAGAAAATTCTGGATAGCCGCAGAAACGCTTTGTAACCCGCTTTGCGGCCGCCATCGAGCAATCTGATCGGTAGTCAACCTCCGCGCTTTCAGTATTTGCTCAAAGGGGTTGGTGGAAACCTCCTGGCAGAACACGATGACCCAAGGTGCTTCCCGTACAAAACCACTGTAGCGTCGCAACCAGTCGAGGTTCTCCAATTGCGTTACCTGTGGCCAGGTTGCGATTTGCGTTACCTGATCATCGATAGACTGTGCAATTTGCTCTTTGGTTGTTGGGTCATGGACTGCATAAAAGAACCACATTTGCCGATTGTTGGCGCTAGGTGCCCAGGATGCTAACTCGAGCAATTCTTCCACCACTTCCAGCGGGATCTCCATTGATGAATAGTGGCGAACGGACCGCCGGGAGCGGATAACCTCATCCATTTCCATGTGGTTTCTCCTTTCTGCTTGCTTGTAATCCTACCATTGCACAGGTCCTTCCAACATTGACGAGAACGATCTCGCTGGGTAATGTAATTGATAAGTTTTTTCAACAATGAGCAGAAAATGACGTGGCAATCCACTCTTTCTCGGATGGGATATCGTATCACCAAAGCACGCAAAGCGATCATTTGCATGTTCAAGGATCATGAGGTGCCATGGTGTGCGGAAGAGGCTTGGCAGCGCCGTTCTGGCTGAACGTTGCTTGTCCCTTGCCAGAGAGGTTGACGTTCCTTACGATTCAATCCATTACGGAAAGGAGAGTCCAAAATGGAAAAGCGCTTGTATCGTTCCCGAACCAACCGGGTCATTGGTGGTGTGTGTGGTGGTCTTGGGGAGTACCTGGGAGTGGATCCCGTAGTGATCCGTTTGATTTGGGCCATCACGTTTTTCCTGGGTGGAGTTGGTTTTATCGCTTACATCATCTGCTTGGTGGTTATCCCAGAGACGCCTTCTGGCGTCACACAAGTTTCACAGACCTATACCAGCCCAGCTACCCTGGGAATTATCATCGGCGCTGTAATCATCATCGCTGGAGGCCTTCTCTTGCTGGGGAATATCTTCCAATGGTCGTGGCGTTGGGGATGGTGGCTATGGAGTATTCTTCTTCCCCTGGCCCTGATCGGACTGGGTATTTTTTTAATGATCAGAAAGAGGCGCTAAAGAATCAGTCCACGGTCAGTGTTTTGGAGATGTTGCGAGGAAAATCGGGGTCGATACCCCTTCCTACGCTCATGTAATAGGCCAGAAGCTGAAATGGCACGACTGCGGCTAGCGGGACGAGATAGTAATCATCCACCGGAAGTGGCAGGAAATTGTTGGAGTATTTTTCTAGCAATGGGTGGTGCGGAGCGATAGTAATCACACGCCCTTGGCGACAGGCTACTTCGTTGATGTGTGAGATCACCATTCCGGCATCCTCTCTGGTCGTGGCAAAAAAAACCGGGTATCCCGGCGTGACAATGGCCAAAGGTCCATGTTTAAACTCTGAGGAGTAAGCTCCTTCGCAGTGGTTGTATACAACCTCTTTCACCTTCAACGCCCCTTCGTAGGCGATACCGTGCGTAATGCCGTAACCCAGGCAATAGAAGTCCTCAACATGCTTCAGCTCTTCCGCCAATCGCTGTATTCTTGGCTCCAGTAGTTCTTTCGTCTCGGCCAACAGTCTGGGGATCGTTTCTAACTGCACAAGACCCCTTCCGGCCATCGCGTTTGCCGTTGCCAGGAATAACACAAGCTGGTTGATGAAGGTCTTGGTGGCAGGAACCGATATTTCTAAATCGGACACCAAGGGCAGGAACAGTTCGCTGCGAAGGCTCAATGTGGAGCCGAGTACGTTGACAAAAGCGACGATCCTTCCCGCCTTTCGTTCCTCACAATAATTGACGACATTGATCACATCTTTCGTTTCTCCGCTTTGAGATACGCAAAGCAGGACATCATCGCTTTCAAGCGAACACCCATATTGTTCAATCATGCCACCGGCAACAACCGGAATACTGACCTTTTTTGCTAGCTTGTTGATGTAATACGATCCCACCAGGCAAGCATGATAGGACGTACCGGAGCCAACCAGGAAAATTCGGTTTGCGGAATTCAGGATTGATGCCAGCTTCATCAGATCTCGGGACTCGGAGAGATGATGTAAAAGGTTGTGGCTTTTCTCGGCTTGCTCGTCGATTTCCTTCAACATGAAATGAGGAAACCCGCCTTTTTGTGCAGTTTCCTTGGCATATGGACTTTTCTCGGGCATTCGCTGGATTTGGTGGCCGGTATGAATGCTAAAGAGTTGGTACCCACCGGATTCTAACCTAGCGAACTCCCCATCCTTGACGATGACAATATCCTGCGTAAGCTCGAGCATGGTAGGCAGGTCGGACGATGCACAAACAAAGTCCGGACCAATACCCAAGTAAAGCGATGATCCCATTTTCACTGCGTAAATGGCATTCTCATCCTTCCGGGAAACGACATAAGCATAATCCCCCTTCAAATCGCAAGCTGCTTCGATGATCGCTTCCACCAGATTTTTAGTTCGATCAAAGTGCCTTTCCACAACGTGCACAACGATCTCTCCGTCATTTTCTCCTCGGACCGTATGTCCCTCAGACTGCAATTCCTCTCGCAGGGACACGGTATTGATTATATTGCCATTGTGCGCTCCCACCAGATCTCCACCACAATCGAAATGCGGTTGAGCATTGCGTTGAGCGGGGATACCAAATGTAGCCCATCGCAATTGCACTATGCCCCGTATCCCCTGCATCGAATGAAGATCGTAGTTCTTGTCCACCTGCTCTACCCTACCCACGTCTTTTCGCAAATCGATCAGGCCGCCCGAGCTTATGGCTGCGCATCCGACGGAATCATAACCCCGATAGGTCAGGCTTTTTGCAGCTCTGACAAGAAGCTCCCCCAAATCCTTTCGCTCCTGGGGAAAAACGATACCGAAGATCCCACACATCGGCTATTTACCTCTCTCCATAGGGGTTGAACATGCGGTGGTCATAGTAGCATCCTCCAGCAATTGTGGGAAGGACCAGACAAGCTATCGGAACGCAAGCAGAGTTTCCACCACGGCCTTGCCGAATGCAGTTGCCGCTTGCGGGTCCCGACCCGTGACAATGCGCCCCGCCTTCACTACAGGCTGATCTAGGAGAAGTGCGTGACCCGCAATCATCTTTTTCTTGGCTTCTTCACTGGGGTATACGGTAGCGGAAACACCCTCCAGTAAATTCGCTTCGGCCAGGATTGCTGGAGCCAGACAAATGGCCGCCATCACCTTTCCTTCATTGGAGAAATCATGAAGAATGGCATGTAGCTTGTCGTTACCCCATAAATAGCGCCGAGTTCCGGATCCCCCAGCAACAACGATGGCTTGGTAATCCTTGGAACGAGCTTGGTCCAGACTGATGTCAGGGTGTACTTCCAAACCTAGCATTCCTTTTGCGACCTCGGTGCCCAGGCTTGCAACCGTGATGGTTATCCCTTCGTCTTCCAGCGCTTTTCTTGGTTCCAGAAATTCTTCGTCACGGAAGTGTTGAGGAGCGATCACATAGAGGACTCGGGTTCCCTGCAGACGTTTGTTCATGTTTCTTCGACCTCCATTTTTTGCTATTGTAGTCGATGGTTTAATAAATATGACAATGCTCAGGCCTAGGCTGCGTGTCGCTCTGGCCCAAATGGATATTGTTCCAGGGGACTGGGAGGCAAATGTTATGCGAGCGTTCCGGTTCCTGGAGGATGCCAGCAACCTCCGTTGTGAACTTGTGCTCCTGCCGGAAATGTGGAGCACGGGTTTTCCAGCTTTGGAAACCCTAGTCGATACTGCTAGATCCACCTTTTATAAGACATTGGATCTTATTCAACAGTGGGCTCAACGTTTCCATGTCTGGCTATTGGCCGGCTCCATTCCGGAAGTGGCTGGAGAGGGGCTTTATAACAGTGCCTACCTTGCCGGGCCCGGTGGAGAGTTACAGGGCCACTATCGCAAGATGCATCTTTTCCCGGCGTTTCATGAACCTGCAGTATTCCAGCCGGGTCGGGAGAATCAGCCATTGCTCACTCCCTGGGGAAAGGTGGGGGTGCAGATCTGCTTCGATCTTCGATTTCCTCTGGGTTTTCAGGAACTCCGGACCCAGGGGGTGCGATTGGTCTGTTTACCAGCCCAGTTTCCTCATCCCCGTTTGCAGCATTGGTTGACTTTGATTCGAGCCCGGGCAATTGAGAACCAGTATTTTGTCCTGGCCTGCAATCGTACGGGAGAGGATTTCCCGGGTCGCTCCTACTTCGGCCATTCCATGATCGTGGATCCAGGGGGGGAAATCCTGTTGCAGGGGTACGAAGAAGAAATACTGCTGGCCACCGAGCTCAATCTCGTGCAGGTAGAACAGGTCCAGAACGATTTTCCGCTTTCCCTCGCGTCGGAGATTTTTAAATGAAAACCGACGAACAGCTGATCCGGCGCAGAACCATCGTCCGAAGGCTCTTGCTTGCACTCGTCCTCTCTAGTTGCGGCGCGGTAGCCGTATTCTTCCTGTTCCGGTTTGAAGCTTTCTCCTTGCGCCCTCTATGGTTGCTGGCGGTCGTCCTGATCATCGTAATGATGTGGTACTTCGACGCATTAAGTTTCTGGTTTCTGCTGCGGGGAATCGATCAGCATATACCGTATCGAAAAATCTTTGCTGTGAATATGGCAGGTACGTTTGTCGCTTTCATCACCCCCTTTTACGCCGGCGGAGCCCCAACATTCATGTACTTTCTAACCCAGGAAGGGATGTCTTTCAGCCAGGCGGCCACGGCCAGCACGGCCCGGATTTTCGTCAGCACGGCTCTCTTTTCCCTCATTTTGCCGTTGTTGCTCGTTCTCTTGGGTTCCCAATTCAACCTTGGCGTACTATGGCAAACGCTTTTTTCTTTACCGATTCTCCTGGTTGTTCTATTGATGGTTCTACTGATCCTATATACGCGTAAGAGCAAGCAACCCGCTGCGTATTCGAGGAGAATTCAATCATGGCCCTTGCGAAATTGGTTGAGGAACGTTCGCTTTCGTCGCATCTGGCGATGGAGCTTGGTTGAGGGAAAAAAAATGCGACAAGCTTTCAGCGGTCTTCTTCGCTTCGGCTGGAAGAATCTGCTCTTGGCTCTCGTTGCAGTCTTCTTCTATTGGCTCTGCACATTCATGGTGGCACCATTGTTATTGTATAGCATGGGATTTTTCGATTTTGCGTTCCTTCCAATGTTTCTTGCCCAAGCTATGCTGAGCATCGTTCTGCCTCTTTCCCCGACACCTGGCGGAGCTGGCGCGGCAGAACTGGGGTTCGCATCCGTCTTCCTAACCTTGGTCCCCAAAACGATGGTGGGTTCATTCACTCTTCTTTGGCGGATTGGGACATACTATATCAGCCTGGCCGTAGGATCTCTTTTCTTTTTCGCCTTATTACGAAAGCGCCGACCTTCATTGATAATAAACCCAACTCCGAATGAGGAATAACCCATCTTAGATCGGCTGAGACTGAAAGCGACGACTGATTCAGTGATGTTTTACCTGCAGTTGTCCTCTCCGCATCTCTCGTTGGACTACAAACCTTTCGATCCCTTGCATCAGCCAAGAAGGTGTCAGGTGCGCTTCCTCCAACACTTCTTCGACCTTTCCACCAGTTCGCCAACGCCGGTCCCAATCGGAAGAAAGGGAATAGTCCGCGGAAACCTGGCTGAAAACCCAATCCCTCATGCAAAGCAACGCTTCATTGGTAATCACCATGGAGTCCAACCAATCCTCCTGGGGTAGGATCTTATGTCGGTATTCTTCGTCTTGTAGCAAAAATAACTCATAGCTGATCGCTGCTACAATCTTTAAGTTGTATCCGCTCTTTTCAAGCCAGGGCAATAGCTGAAGCATTCCATCCGTCGTAGAGGTACCCTGTACGATCACGGTTCCCATTTTTTCCCTATCAGGCTTGTAATCTCTAATTAGATACGCCCCTCGGGCTGCTTCCAGATGGGAAGGAATACGGAGTTTCTTTCGATCCGGGATTACGATTGCCGGACGAGTGAGATGGAGCACCACAATCGGTGCGTTCGTCTTGAGAGCGGTGCCCAAGACGACTGGCACTTCATTGTGTTCCCATGGATGCAGGTTCACTACCTGACCCTGGGGGAATAACTGGGTTACACCAGGTTCGAAAATCCCAAAATGTGTCCTGGAATCATCTGCTGTTTCCGGCCCGGAATGCCCGGCAATCCAAATTACTTTGCCGACTTTCAATGGGCAATCCTGGGCCAATTGGCTGAACAGCCGCATCATTCCGTATTTGAGGTAGGCAAAGGAACCGTATGTGGAACAAGCGCCCCAGAAACCATCAAACTCCGTTGAGGGGTTCTCGGCTAGATTTACGGATGCCATCCCGACCATTAATCCGGCATTGGCAAACTCCGTGATCTCCTGTGGCAGTAACACTCCATCTCTATTGTGTAATTTGCTGTACGTTCCCCATCCTGGGAACTCACCCCAAGATTTGGCAAAACCGGCGATATTGGTCGATTCTGCCAAATCTGCAGAACAAACGATAAATAGGGGGCGGCCATATTCCTTGGCGCTCCAAGCGTTGACCCATGCGCCAAACTTTGCCAGTGCTGCTCTGTTTGGCAATTTTTCTCCTGGATTTGCAAACAATTCCGGCGGATATGCATCGAGATCGAATAGCCGCCGGTCGCGAAATGGTTTTTTTTCATCCTTGATGATGCAATCGGGTATGCTCGTCGGTACTTGCTCGCCCAGATTGGCGAGGGTTTGCGCAAGGTAATCCACCAAATCTTGGTCTTGGCGCAAAACCTCCATCACCAAGGTTAAATTGGTTGCTGTTTGGCGCTCGAATTCCTGTGGGTTGGACGGCATGGGATGCCCGTATCCATCAAAATCGATACCATATTTCTCTTGGAATTCCCGTTTGGTTTCCCAGTATTGTGGCGAATTGGGGGGATGGGGAAGCCCATGAGACTGGCTATCATAGATACCGTACCCACGTCCTTTCCTCGTTTTGAACCAACCGGCCGCAGGGACTCCTTCGCCTGGGGATTCCACCAAGTCGTTTAAGACGGCAAGAACGGAAGGAAAATCGGAACCTTTTTCCGTTCCGAGCACCCGCCAGCCATGAGAGGAAAACCAGATTTCCGGAGTGCCGTAAACCGTATCGGACAATGGGTGGTCATCGATGCCGAAATTGTTCCAATCGATGAGGAAGTATAGGTTATCCAAACCCAGCGCCCAGGCAGTGTTTGCGCTTTCGTGCACGGCACCCGGTGTGAGCGCCACATCTCCCTCTAGTGCGAACACTTTCACTTGCCCTACTCCCGCCCGTTTCAATGCGAAGGCCTCTCCCACAGCTGCTGGGAACCCATGAGCGGAAGGTCCAGTGTTGAACTTCAGAAAGAGGGTTTTTCCGGAAAATTCGGCATGTCCGGGTAGTCCACCACGTCTACGGAATAAAAGTAAATCCTCAGGATAAACCGCATCCTGCTTGATTTTGTATCTCGGGTCTCCTGTTTGCTGAAATCGAAGCCGTAGGGCGTGGTTCAATACAGCAAGGGTACAGTAAACAAGTGGTACGGTGTGCCCGGCCGTGAGAATGAATCGATCGGCGAACCTCTTGGTAGGGTCACGCAGGTCGTACCGCATCACCCCGGAAAGTAGAGTGGCTATTAATATATGTACTTTCGATCGAGATCCGCCCGGATGGCCGCTTTGTCGGTAATTCAGCGTGATGTCGATGCATTGATCGACCATCTCCTTTGTTTTTTCCCAATGATGCTGAACCGAAGTCCATTCGATCTGTTGCATCTTTTGCTCCACTTTCTAGCCCAACGCCGAATTCGTTAGCGTTTCACGACCAGGGCAAGTCAGGCGTAACCTCTTCCTGCAGTTGCCTGAAAAAGTGAATCGACAGCCAGTGGAATATTGGTGGCTTTTACGATGCCAAAGGTTTCTTTGCTAATTTCCAACTCCAAGTGCTGGGCAGAGGATTCGGTAATGACGCTACGAGCGCTTAATTTCATCAATTTGCACCATTCAGTCTATCATAGGAACATAGGAAGCGTTCAAATCTATCTTTTTTAGCCCGGCAAATCGGGCATATTTCCGGTGGGCCGTCCCGTGCGCATAGGTAGCCACATACTCGGCATCGCCAAACTGGGTATTTCCAGTGAGTCTTCCCCAAATCTCCTGGTTCGTTTCGCTGATTTTCTCTCACGAGTGGCCGGCGTTCCGGAATGCTTCGTGCGATCTGTTCTTTCTTGGCAATGGCATCGTTTACGTAGAGCGCACAATAACAAGCACCATATTCCATCAGGTCCTGGTCACGGTAGTCACAGGGACAGATGACATCGCGATCCTGCTCGATATTTCCCGTAGCCAGCCTGCATGGGCAATTCCAATATCCGTAGCGTTTTTCGTTGGTTAGAAGTCCGTGCACGAGTTCTTTGGCGAACTCGGCGTCGGGATTTAGGTGGTATCCAGCTGACTCCGCTTCTCTCGCCAATCTTTCGTAAGTCCTCAAGACCTGTAGATCGTCATTGCCCACGCTTGCCTATCCTCCTAAAGTTTGACGTATTTTGGATTCATCATATCCTAAAATGCATGATTGATCCCCAATGACCATCGTGGGAAACGAGCATTGTGGATTCCAGCGGATCATTTCATTTTCTGCCTGATTTCGATCTGACCCGCTGAGAAGGTCCACATCAACATAATCGTAGGCTACGCCTAGTTCAGCCAAGAGAGCCTTTGTTTTTCTGCACCAGATGCAAGTGCTCAATGTGTAGAGCATAATGGTTCCTTTGTTATTTCCTTTCACATGATTGGTTTCCATCGCGACCAACCTTTCCAGTTCTTTTTTATTGGAAACCGAGCTCGGAGCAAGATATTCCCAAATCTGACTAGAACATCCGCCAGCGGCGCAACAGCCAAAGTGCAAACAAAGAAGCCAGGACCGCCAATCCGAGAATGCCGATAAATGCCCAAGGATGATTTTGGAATGGCAGGTTCACATTCATTCCGAAAAGGGAGGCAATCATCGTAGGAAAAGCAATGATAATGGTTACCGCTGCAAGGAATTTCATCACGATGTTCAAGTTGTTGGAGATGATGGACGCAAAGGCACCCAGGGTCGCGGTCAGGATTCCGCTGTGGATTTCTGCCGTGGAAATCGCTTGCCGGTATTCGGTTAGGGCATCTTCAAGCAGGTCCTCGTCTTCCGGGAACAACTGGATGGGAATGGCGAGATTTCTCCGTTCTTCCGTCGGCCGCAGGCAAGAGCTAAGAAGCTCTTCCAGCAGGATTTCATTTGCTTTAACGGCAATGGAGAGATAAACCAGGCTCTTTTGGATCTCCATCAACTGGAACATCTGCTCGTTTTTCATCGAACGACGCAATGTTTTTTCTACCAAGCCAGCCCGCACGTTCAGTTTTTTGATAGATTCTAGGTAGAGGTCGGCGGAGCGATATAACAATTGAAGAAGAAGGCGTGTTTTTTTCCCCGGGTGTACTCCCAATCGCGGCCGCAGAAGAAAAACCGGGTTCTCTTCCAGACAGACAGAGACGATTGCGTTTGGATTGATCACGACACCCAGAGGTAGGGTTCGGATTTCCGTATCAGAGCGTTGCGCTGGTACGTCGATAATCACCAATGTCTGCTCGCCTTCCACATCTTGTCTGGGGCGCTCTTCTGGGTCCAGGGCGGCAGCAAGAAAATCCAGCAGAAGACCTGTGCCCAAGGCAACTTGGTGGAGCTCTTCGGCCGTGGGAGCAATCAATTGGATCCACATTCCAGGAAGAGAGGGATCGTTTGCCTCTTCGATTTTTCCTTCCACTTCGCGCAGCATGCGGATCATAAGGATTCCTTTTGCAATTCCAATAACCCCTTCAGCCTGGATACGAACTCTCTTGCTTCCTCTCGTTGCCGCGTTTCCAAAACCAGGAATTCGTCTCCCACTACGATCTGAATAACATAGCGGGATCCTCCGATTGTTTGTTGGCGCGGGAAGGAATCGACCAAGCGTACCTGGGCCCACCTGACAGCGGCTTGCTTGGTGATGGTTACAGACAGTGGCAAGGTGAAAGCGAACAAAGCGATGCGAAGAAAACGTTCCGTCAACGTGAGCGTGATCGCTCCGGCTTCGTCTTCTTTCATTAAAAAAGCGGTTGAGGGTTCCTGGCGAGGGCTCCACTGCACTAAGCGGAACGTACAATGGGAATGGATCGTTTCCCCCAGCTCCAGCAACTTGGCGATCTCGTTCTGTTTGCGTTCCTCTACAGCATCCAGGCGCTTATTCATAGGGCATTTTACTGTGGCTAAAATAGCACAACTATGGCCGAGAAAAAAGCAGCCGGGCCCATCACTGGGTTTGGCTGCCCCTCCAAAGAATCTTCTATTCCGCAGGCGGAGTTGGTGAGGAAGGTGAGTTCTTTCGCCTCGTACGCCTCAAAATCCAAACCACTAGCAAGGCAAGGAGACCGATCAGCACAATCCAAGGAATACCAGCCGCGAGAATCACCAGGATCCCGGAAAGGCTGGTTTGGAAAATATCACCTACTTTTGACCAAAACGTGGATTCCACGGCAACCGGCTCGGCACCCTTCTCCCGTAGCGAAACTTGTATTGTACTGTAGTCACTGCTCTGTTTTAAGTATTCCAATCTGCCTTTGATTTCGTTGATTTGGCGATCGATTGGCTCCAGAAATTGCCGCACTTTCAGGATTTCGTCCAACGTTTGCGCTTTCTCAAGCAGCAACATTACCGATTGGCGTTCACTTTGCCAGTGGCTTAAATCAAGCTCTAAATCATGGTACTCCTGCGTCACATCCTGGCCAGAACTCTGCGAGGATAGTACATCTCCCCATCCTTCAATCGAAGTTAGTGCAGCTCCAAATTCGTTCGAGGGGATGGCAATCGTGACCAGCGCTTGTTGACTTTCTTCCCAGCTGGTGAATTGTGAGGATTTGATGAAGCCGCCCTTGCTTTCGGCCAGCATTGTGATTCGATTCGCGATTTCTTTGAGTTTCCCTTTTTCTACTTCGATCTCCAGCGATGCGGTTTTGATCACACGGGTTTCCCAGGAAGAGCCTATGGAGACGCTCAGGTCGATCGCCGGTTCTGTAAGCTGGGCTCCCGTTTGGTCGGCCGACTTCGCTTCGCCCTCTCGGGCTACCTCTGCATTTGGGGCTTCTTCCTGCAAGGATGAGCGGACGGGTTCAGCCGCTGAGTTGTTGTTTGCGCACCCGCTCAATGCCAGAATTCCAGCACCATAACCCAGCGCAAGTATGGTGACCAGAAAAACACAGACGATAACTAGATTTCGTTTTTTCATCATGTTCATCACCTCCGACTGTAAGACGTGTCGGGGTGTTGAAAGTTCCCTACTCCCATTCAATCGTCGCTGGAGGCTTACTGGTAATATCGTAAACCACCCGCGTAACCGATCGGATTTCGTTGGTAATCCGACGGGAAATTCTCGCTAGAAGTTCCAGTGGGATAGCCGTCCAGTCTGCGGTCATGAAGTCTTGTGTGGAAACAGCCCGAAGGGCAATGACTGAACCGTAGGAGCGTTTATCACCGGCTACTCCAACCGCTTTAACCGGTAAAAGGACCGCAAAGAATTGACTAGGGAGATCCGATAATCCCTGCAATTCCTCCCGGAAGATGGCGTCGGCTTTTTGCAGCAATGCCACCCTTTCTTCTGTAATTTCGCCAACGATGCGTACGGCAAGCCCAGGTCCTGGGAATGGTTGACGTTGGAGGATCGACTCGGGGACTTCCAGCAAGACACCTAAACGACGGACTTCGTCCTTGAAGAGGTAACGTAGAGGTTCGATCAGCTTGAAGGGCATGATATCCGGCAATCCTCCCACGTTGTGGTGGGTCTTGATCTTGTCCGATCGGAGCCTTTCTTTGCCCCGGCTCTCAACAACATCGGGATAAATGGTTCCCTGGGCCAAGAATTGAAAATGACCTATTTTCTTTGCCTCTCGCTGAAATATGCGGATAAAAAGTCGACCAACGATTTCCCGTTTTCTTTCAGGGTCTTCTACTCTCTCTAAGCCTCGGAAAAACTCTGCGGCTGCGGGAATGGTTTTTACGTGGATGCCGGCTTGGCCGAGAGCCTGTTCCACTTCTTGCACTTCTCCAGAACGTAAAAGACCCGTGTCCACGAATAGACACGTCACTTGCTCCGGTATCGCTTTGTGAAGCAAAAACGCTGTCACTGTGGAATCCACCCCGCCAGACAACGCACACAAAACACGTTGTGTGCCAACCTTCAAGCGTATTTCTTCGGTTAATGATTCTAAGAAACGCACAGGAGTCCAACCCACGGACAAATTCGCTACATGGAAAATAAAATTCTTCAGGATTTCCCGGCCAAATGAAGTGTGTTCCACTTCTGGATGAAACTGCAGCCCGTATATGCGATCCTGTGCATCCACCATGGCAGCAATTGGAGAGCAATCGGTATGACCGATCGCTCGGAACCCGGATGGCATACTCTCCACCCGATCACCATGGCTCATCCATACTCTAATGGCGTCCGGTAGTCCGTAAAAGAGTTCGTGCACTCCTGGATGAAACGTGGTTCCACCATACTCTCCATGACCCACTGGTTTCACTTCCCCGCCATACGCAAAAGCAAGCAATTGCATACCATAGCAGATGCCCAAAATAGGGATATTCGCCAATAGCAGGAATGGTGGCAATATTGGGGCATTCGCTTCAAAGACGGAAGCGGGGCCGCCTGAAAGAATAAACGCCCCCGGATCCAGATGGGCAAAGGACGTTTCCGTTGCATCGTAGGGAAATAGCTCCGCATAAACTCCCAACTCGCGGATCCGCCGGACGATCAGCTGGCTATACTGCGAACCAAAATCCAAGACAACAACGGCTTTCGTCACGATTCCTCTACCGTAATCTTGCCTGAATCCATGGAAAGGATCCTGCTTAAAGCAAAAACAGGAACCCCCCAAGGTTTCAGTTTTTCCCTACCCCCTTCAAATGCCTTCTCAATCACCGCGCCAAAGCCAATCAATGTCGCCCGGGCTGCTTTAACCAGGCGAGCCAAAGCCACAATCGTTTCCCCAGAAGCCAGAAAATCGTCAATAACCAGGACTCGATCATTTGGTTTAAGGAAATCACCGGAAACCATCAAGGTAATTTCGCCGCCTTTCGTATGAGAAGGAGCCGTTGCCAGAAAGACGCCGTTTGCCATAGTGATTGGTTTATGTTTCCGGGCATACACGACAGGGATACCAAGCTCCAAACCTGCCATTAAGGCGGGAGCAATACCGGAAATCTCGGCAGTAAGAATCTTGGTAGGAGCATGCTGATAGAAATATCCTGCTAAGGCTTTACCACAATGGAATAATAGGATCGGGTCAACTTGGTGATTCAAAAAACTATCCACTTTCAAGATGCCTCCACCAAGGTCAATTCCCTCCGCAATGATCCGTTCTGCCAGTTCCTTCATGAGGCCTCCACTTTTCGTTGGCAATCTTGCAAAGTTTGCATGCCAAATTCCGGCACGAGAATGTATCATTATTGTAAGAAGCCGAGGCTTCATGCAATATATCTAGGTGATTTCATTTCATTCTATTCCTTCACAAAGTGACAACAAAGGAGACGAATGCGGATAGTCATCATCATGAATCCGATCGCTGGGGGGGGGAAGGCCAAAAAGATTACGCCTTACGCAAAGGAGAAGCTGCAATCCTTTGGCTGCGATGTGGAAGTGTGGGAAAGCACACATGCAGGCGTGTCCGTAGATTTGGCCCGTCAGGCGGCTGAGGCCGGATTTGACCGAGTGGTAGCCTGTGGGGGAGATGGTACTGTGTTTGAGGTTCTGAATGGGCTTTCGTTCCGACCCACTGTGATGGGTATCTTGCCATTCGGTCGCGGAAACGACGTTTCCAAGGACTTGGGTTTACCTCAGAATCTCGAGGGCTCCATCCAGAATCTCGTTGATGGAGTTCCCAAATCGATGGATGCCATTTTAACCCGCGGCCGCTATTTTCTCGGCGTCGGAGGCGTAGGTCTAGATGGTCAGGCCGCGTTCACTGCCGCTCGATGCCGGCGGTTTTTGCCTCAAACGAGCTTTGCCTATACGCTGGTTGCGCTTTGGACTCTGTCATTCTTCCGCCCCTTCCCATTGGAATTCGCGTTGGATGGTAAGACAAGGGTGTTTCCTCAAACTTACTTGGTCGCCGTAGGGAATACCACGACGTACTCGCAAGGGATGCAGATCCTGCCTAAGGCTCTTCCCAATGATGGTTTATTGGATGCTTGCGTCATCACATCTCGAACCCGCTTACACCTTTTCTCCCTTTTTGCGAAGGTTTTTTCTGGAAGTCATATCCACGATAGTGGGGTTTACTATTTTCAAGGTAAGGACCTCTACCTGAATTGCCCAAATTCAGCGCGCAAAGTGCATTGTTTTGCTGATGGTGAATTGCTCGGCACGTTGCCGAACCGCTTTTCCATCGCTCCGAGAATGGTGCAAATCCTATTTCCGAAGGAGGGGTAGGCATGAATGAGTTTTCGCTACCTGTAGCGATTGCCTTGATCGTAGCCAGTTATCTTATCGGCTCATTCAACTTCGCCATCATCGTTAGCCGGGGATTGAGAAAAACAGACATCCGCAAAGTTGATCATGCTGGAGCATCTGGAGTCTTTCGCCAATATGGGATGTCACTGGGTGTCTTGGTTCTACTAGCAGACACCCTCAAGGGTGTCTGCGTAGGGTTGCTTTGCATTCTTCTGCCAACCCATCTCGTCCCTGCTTGGGTAGAGATGGTTTGTGGTTTAGCCGTGGTTGCTGGTCACAATTGGCCCGTATATTTTGGCTTTGCTGGTGGAGGGGGTCTCACGACCATCTTCGGCTTCCTGATCGTGGTTTTACCCCTTGATACAGCGATTGTCACTACAGCTACCCTATTGCTTTCCATTCTCTTTTGGAAGACCCCGTTGGGTAAATATACGCGCGTTCTGGGGCGACCAGTACCCGCAGCTGCGGTCTTCGGGGTGATAGCTTTCTTCATTTATCTCACAATGCGCTATGGATTCCTCTGGAACGGTTTGATGCTCTTATTGATCGGATTGGAAATAGCGGCTCGGAGGTCGACGGTCCTCTTCAGTGATAAGTACTGGAAACAAAAGGGATAGTCGCATTTTGCAGGAGATCGGGCATTTTGGCAATATAGTGACAAATACTTTCCTGTTAGGGAGAAACAAATGAAGGACGGTCAAGAAAGAAAGGGTTCTTTCAAGACGATTGTCAGTGTTCTGATCGCACTGGTCGCCGTGACCGGCGCTTTCATAGCCTGGCAATCCTCGCAAAGCAGCGGAGAGGCTTCTGCTCTGGAATCGAACGGCATCAAAGCTGCTTTAGCCCGAGCTAAAGCAGAGATCGAGATTTCCGCCAATCTCTATCGGAATCAGATCAATTTTGATTCGTATCTACTTGACTATCGCAGCGCTGAAATCACGCTGGATCAGACTACCGAGGTCCCCACGACAATGGTTGGCTCCCAGCAGGCGCTGGATCAACTCTTTTACGGCCAGATGGAATTCGTCAACCGTGCGGCTGTATATCGAGATCTGGTTGACACCGATTACCTGCATGAGCAATTGTCCGGTTCTGTGACCGATTCCTTCTTCGACCAAGATCGCTACCGACAGGCCATGTTGGCTCAAGCAGCAGCGATGGAGGCAATCGACCCTCAAGTGTATTTCCCCAGGGTTGATTTTCAGCGAGGCCGAACGCTCGATTTTGCTTTATCTGGTGTGATTTTATCAGGATCTCTGGTTTGTTTTACCTTGGCTTTTGTTTTGAGCAACCGGTGGAAGTTTTTTCCAGCTGCGATGGGTTGCGGCATGTATATCTTCAGCTTAGTCATTGCCTTTACCGGGTTCTTTTGAAGTGAGCGGGAAATGGTAGAAAAACGTTTCAAGATCATCCTTAGCTTATTAATTGCACTGACGACTTTCCTTGGTTCTATGCTTGTTTTCCTTCGGGAGGATGTTAATGTGCAACGGTCGACCCTGGCCCGGGACAGCCGCGTTTTAGCAATCCAATCCATCACCTTGGGAGCACAGGCTTACAGCAATTGGAATTTGGAATCCGATCTGGCCAGCAAATACCAGGAACTCTCCCAACTGGAGACATTGGAGTCGGTTCTGCCTGCCGCTGGGAGCACCCTTAATCAATTGTTGATCGATCTCACATCAAAGAGAATTACACTGCTGAAGGAGGCTCTCCGACCGCTAGTCCAATCGCTTCAACCACCCTATTTCGATTCGCAATTGGGTATCTCCGATATGTTTCAGTTGTTAGTAGATCAGAACTTCGTTCCAGCGATAGAGTTGAATGAGCTGCAAGAAGTGAAGAACGATGAGGCCGTCTACCGGGGAGGACAGGCTGATTCTTTTTTGCTAGGCATTACCATCCTCGCCGTTTCCTTGTTTTTCTACGGTCTCTCGCTCACCATTTCCGGAAAATTGAGGTTCTTTTTTACCGCCACCGGTGTCTGTTTAACCCTAGCTGTAGTCTGTTTTACCTTCTACACCATGTCCATCCCATTTCAAGCTCCGTCCCTGGATGCGATTCGATTGTACAGCAAGGCCTATGGTCAAGCGCAAAAAGCGCAAGTGTACGAACTGCTGTCGTATCACACCTTGGTGGGGAAACCGGTTGATGAGGCCATTGCCTATTACAACCAGGCTCTGGCAGTTTCACCGGAGTATGATTCCCCCTACCAGGGCCGTGGAGCCGCTCACTTGATCAAGGCTCAAAGTATTCTGTTCAGCAGCGACCAGAGTGATCCCAGCAAAGGGGAGCTGGATCAAGCCATTACAGATTTGCAGGAAACGATTCGGTTGGGTCGTGACGATATTACTTCATTTTGGAGCCTAGGCTGGGCACTCTATTTGTCCGGCGATTACCAGGGTTCCCTCCAAGCCCTGCAAACTGCATTAGAGAAAGCGCCAGAACAGAGATTTGGGATCGGACTGCAAATCTCATTGAACCAGCTTGCATCCGGCCAGATAGATCAAGCAAAAACCACTTTGGAGGATGCCATTGCTTGGGCCTCGAATCCTCGCCATGCCTTATCTTCGGATCCATGGTTCTTCAAGGGCATGATCCGCAACCTCTATGAGTTGCAAACCGCACAACCCGCGGAGGGCATGGATTGGATGGAGAAGAGATTGAAGGAAGCCTTTGTATGCCTTACCTCTTTTCAACAAGCCAACTCGCGGCAGATCGAAGGGACAATGTCTCCTTTGGTCTTTTCGGTCCCAATCTACGACAACAACGGCAATCTGACCGATTACCAGGATATGGAGGATTTCCCTGCAGGAACGGTGGAGATATATTTGCGATTTGAATATGGCAACATGAAGGACACCTATCTGGTTACCCAAAAGGTGTATCGCGATGGCCAGGAGCAATCTCTATACGGCAAGTCCGAGCCATGGCTTATTGGTGAATCCGGCAGTGGCGTCTGGGGAGTGACCTACCCGATTCGCGGTGTGGTCAATCGATTTCTTGCTCCCGGGAAGTATATCGTAGATATTTTTGTGGAGGGAAATCTTCTTACCAGCGGACAATTTACCGTTCAATGACCTTCACCGATCGCCTTATACCTAGGTTTTTAGGGAATCACATTCATCCGCTGTAGGTTGAAAATGCCGTCTTGATGCTCAATGATGTTCAGACATCCAGGATCTTGCCCAAACCGCCAATAAATGTGATTCCCAACTCCTAAGATTGCACAGAGTAATACTCTTGATACAACCTGATGTGTAATGAGAACGACTTCATCTTGCGGATAACACTATACGACTTCGTTCAGTACCTGCATGGCCCGCAGCCGCAGATCCTCCAGCGTTTCTCCTCCAGGAAAACGAAGGGGTTCAATATTCACAAGGTATTGCTGGTAGAGCTCCGGCTCTGCAAGAGAGACTTCCTCCTCGGAGAGTCCCTCCCACCTACCGTAATTTATGCTCTTTGGACCGTCGCGCAGTTTGATCGGCAATTGGTGAGTCCGGCTTATCAGTTCCGCAGTTCCCCGAGCCCGCAATAATGGGCTACTATAGATCGCAGCGAGTTTCTGTTGTCTAAGTCGAAATGCCAACCGCTCTGCCTGCTTGAAACCCCTCTTGCTCAAGGGGATCTGTGCGGTGCCGCGGAAGCGGGGTGATTCGTTCCATTCTGTGCTGCCATGTCGGGCCAAGTAAACTATGGTCAATGCTTGCAAGCCCTTCTTTCCAGATTTTCTGAAAAGATCCTATTGTGCAAGACTCAAACAGGACTCGAGAGACAGCGAGGGCTCCTGCACTTATTTTCTAACACCAGCTTGTTCTAGCAGTGGCTCCGGTCATTCCCCCCGGATCAGCTTGCGCGAAAGGCGATTCTGCTTGCGGATGATCGATTTCAGCTCGTCCACGGAAAATCGTTGCAGTTCACTGTTCCGAATCAGGATTTCGCCATTCACCATGCAGAAATCGGCCTGTTTCACATCGCAAAGCAGGAGTGCGCCCAACGGGTCGTCCAGCCCGCCCGCCAGTTCCAGCGTATCCAGCCGGAACATCACCAGGTCCGCCGCCTTGCCGATTTCCAGCGAGCCGATGTCCTGGGACCGGCCCAGCACGGCGGCCCCTTGCTGTGTGGCCATGGACAGGATTTGTCTGGGCGTCATGGCCTCCGCCCCGTAGCGTAAGCGCTGCAGCAGCAGCCCGTTGCGCAGTTCCAGCACCATGTTGTTCATGTCGTTGCTGGCGCTGCCGTCGATGCCAATGCTGGTCCGCACCCCCGCCGTCTGCAACGGTCCGATCGGTGCGATGCCGGAACCGAGGCGCATGTTGGAGGAAGGACAGTAGGACATCCCCACGCCCGCGCGGCCCGCTTTCGCCAGATCTTCCTGGTTTAGGTGGATGAAATGGGCGAACCAGGTGCGAGGATTCAACCATCCCCATTCCTCCATCAGGTTCACCGGGCTGCGGCCGAATCGTTCCCGGCAGAAGGCCACTTCGTCCACTGTTTCCGCCAGGTGGGTATGCAGCAGCAGGTCTTCCGCTTCCGCCATCCGCCGGGTGTCTTGCATCAGCGACGAGGTCACGGAAAACGGAGAGCAGGGCGCCAGGCCAATCCGCACCATGGCTCGCGGCGTTCGGTCGTGATACTTCGCCACCAGACGCTCGCAGTCCGCCAGAATCTGATCCTCGCTCTGGACCACCGTGGCGGGCGGTAGCCCCCCCTCGTCCCGTGACAGGGACATGCTGCCCCGGGTGGGGTGGAAGCGGACTCCCACCGTTCGTGCGGCTTCAATCTCGGCGTCAATCATCCCCGGACACCCTGGTGGAAACAGATAATGGTGATCCGCGGTGGTGGTCACGCCGCTTTTGAGCATCTCCAACAAAGCGACCAGACTGGCTTGGTACACCGCTTCTTCGTCGATGTGTTGCCAGAGCCCGTACAAGGTAAGCAACCAGTCGAACAGCTTGCTGTTCTGCACCGCTTTGACATTGCGAAACAGCGTCTGGTAGAAATGATGGTGGGTATTGATGAAGCCGGGCAGCGCCAGGCGATCCCGACCCCGGATCACCTGCTCCGCGGCGTTCTTGAGCGCGGGGGGAGGCTCCCCGGCGCCCAAGGCCA
>Ga0315274_10000880_pt1 | contig 46633 bp, 41 predicted proteins | sample YL17G02_20_MG_FD_203700 | JGI IMG/M metagenome (GOLD analysis project Ga0315274, IMG submission 203700) | Sediment microbial communities from Yellowstone Lake, YNP, Wyoming, USA - YL17G02_20 | ecosystem: Environmental > Aquatic > Freshwater > Lake > Sediment | place: USA: Wyoming | collected... | reverse complement strand
TCCTGCCCGGCGCGAAACCGCACCGGTTGCTGATGAGAACTGTTTCGTGCGAAACGGCCAGAATGCGGTCGAACGGATTGAATAAAAACCGAAAAAGGCCGCAGACAAGCGGAAACCGTCTCGGGCGTAGCGAAAAATTGATGAGCACCGCCGGAATTTGGTTTTTCCGGAGCGCCCGGATGTGATTCGGCCAGATGTCGTGCCGCACGACGATGCCGACGTCCGGATCGAGGGTTCGGACGAACCGATCGGCATTGGACCGTGAATCGAGGGGAAGGTAGCAGAGAAAATCGGCGCCGGCGTAACTTTTGACGTGGTCCAGACCCGAAGGGGAGAAGAAAGTCACCACCACGCTCGAATCCGGGAAACGCGTTTTGAGGGCCTCAATGACCGGCTTGGCCTGCTCGAATTCTCCCATGGAGCTGTTGTGTATCCAGAAACGGGGGCGTTTCCCCCGCATGCCGGACGCCGCCTCCTCGATGTTTTCGAAAAGGCGCCTTCTGCCCTGGAGACCCCGGCGTACTTTTCGGTCCACCAGCGAGCCGAGGCAGAGCACCCCCCGGAAAAACGGCATGACCAGAAAATTGTAGACCGTGTACCAGAAGGATTCCATGCTCACTCCGCTGCCAAAAGCCTCTCCGCTGCTGAAATCGCGTCACCGGAGGAAATGGTCTGCATGCATTTGAAATGGGTTTCGGGGCATAGGTCCGTGCCGTGAAATGAGCACGGCCGGCACGGCAGATCCCTTTCGAGGACCACCGCCGGAGACCGAAACGGGAAAAATCCGAAATGGCGGGTTGTGGGCCCGAACACCGCGACCGTCGGGGTCTTCAGGGCGGAGGCCATGTGCATCACGCCCGTGTCGTTGGCGACCAGAAGCGCGCTGCGTTCAAGAAGCGCCGCTGTCTCCGGCAGCGTCATCGATCCGCAGAAAGAAAACGCAGTAAGCCCGATTCCCGCAAAAACGGCCGCGCATGCCTCGGCGTCCTTTGGACCGCCGAGAATGGCGACGCGAAATCCCCTGCCGCCGAAATGACGTCCGACTTCGGCGAACCGCACCGCAGGCCACCGTTTGGTGAGGCGCCCCGCTCCCGGAGCCAGCGCGACGATCTTCGCGCCGGATGCGACGCCGGCCCGTTCCATCCGGGTTTGGACGGATTCACGGGCGGAATCATCCGGGAACAGGTCAAGCCCCCTTCCGTCGTCTTCCGCACCGAGATCACGAACGCTCGCAAGGTATTTCAGCGGGACGGGGACCTCTTCCCTGAACCGGTCCATTCGGAAATGGACCAGGGCAAACCGCCTGAGTCTTCCGGAACGGTAAGTTTTCCGGATTCGGGCTCCGGAAAAGCGCGCGAACAACCGGCTCCGGAAATTGTTCTGCAAGTCCACGATCGCATCGTACTTTCCCGCCCGGATGCGGCGCACGGTTTCAGCCAGCCCGCGGATTTCATTCTCAGAGGAAAAGCCGATCACGCCGTTCAGGCCCGGATTGCCTTTCAAGATGGGAATATACGCCTCTTTTGTCAAAAAATCAATCCGGCTTTCCGGGAACCGGGCGGACAGCGTGCGGATGACGGGCGTGGAGAGAAGGACGTCCCCGATGCCGCCCAGGCGGAGGATTAGAACGCGCGCCGGTGCTTTGTTCTCAGGTTTTGGTGGCATTCCCTCTTTCAAGCCGTTTTTTAAACCATTCGATGGTGATCTTCAAGCCCTCTTCCAGGCCGATGCGGGGCTCCCAGCCGAGCCTGGACTTGGCCGCGGTGATGTCGGGCTGGCGGATTTTGGGATCGTTCACGGGAAGCGGCCTGTACTCGAGGGTGCTCTTGCTGCCCGTCAGTTCGAGAATGGCCCGGACCAGATCCATGATGGTGCGTTCGTCCGGATTGCCGATGTTCACCGGATCGTGGATGCCGGAGATGAGCAGGCGGTGGATTCCATCGATGAGGTCCGACACGAAGCAGAAGCTCCGGGTCTGCCCGCCGTCGCCGAACACCGTGATGGGCTCTCCCCGCAAGGCCTGGGGTACGAACGCCGGGATGGCCCTGCCGTCTTCCGGCCTCATGCGCGGACCGTAGGTGTTGAAAATTCGGACGATGCGGGTATCGACGCCGTGGAACCGGTGGTAAGCCATGGTGAGGGCCTCGGCGAAGCGCTTGGCCTCATCGTACACGCCTCGTGGACTGACCGGATCGACGTTGCCCCAGTAGGTCTCGGGTTGCGGATGGATCAGGGGATCGCCGTAAACCTCGGACGTGGAGGCGAGCAGAAAGGTGGCTTTCTTTTCAAGTGCCAGTCCGAGAGCCTTGTGGGTTCCCAGCGATCCCACCTTCATCGTCTGGATGGGAAATTCCAGGTAGTCCCTCGGGCTCGCCGGAGAGGCGAAATGGAGGATGTAGTCCAGCGGTCCGTCCACATAGACATAATTGGTGACGTCGTAGTGGATGAATGAGAAGCGCGGACTGCGGAGGTGGGAAAGGTTGTCCACGGTACCTGTGATCAGGTTGTCCATGGCGATGACTTCATGCCCCTTCTCAAGCAGCATTTCGCAAAGGTGGGAACCCAAGAAACCGGCGCCACCGGTCACGAGCGTTCTCGGCATTGTCCTCCTCATTCAAAGGATTTGTATTTGGATTTCAATCCCTTGGAAACGAACTGTTGGATCCTGCCGTCCCTTTCGGTCATGATGATGCCTTCCATGCCGGGCGTCCTTTCGATCAGCGCCATCCCCTTCTCCGGACCGAGCACGAACACCGCCGTGTCGTAGGCGTCCGCGGTCCAGGCGTCGGGCGCCACGATGGTGACACTGATGCAGCGCGATGCGGGGACGCCCGTTTTCGGATCGAGGATGTGGCAGTAACGCTTTCCATGGTCGATGAAAAACCGCTCGTAATCACCCGACGTGGAGACGCCGCCTTCGGCGATCTGGATGACGCCGATCAGGCCGCCCTCGGGATCGCGCGGGTGCCTCACGCCGATGCGCCACGTTTTCCGGCCGGGTTTTTTGCCGAACGCGCGGAGTTCGCCGCTGGCTTCCACGAGTCCGGCCTGGATGCCGGCGTCCTGAAGCACGCGCACACCGCGGTCGATCAGCAATCCCTCGCCGAATCCGCCCAGATCGAGGCGCGTTTTCGGATTGATGATGAAGGCGGTCCCGTTCCGGAGCACGAGCTGCGCGCTTCCCGTGAAGTTGAGAAGCCCGCGGATCGCGCCGGGATCCGGAACTCGTGGATTTTCGGCGTCGAATCCCCACAGGTCCTTCAGAGCGCCAAGGGTGATGTCGAACGCGCCGTCCGTTTCCCTCGACAGATCGACGGTTTTTTGAAGCAGTTGGTAGATTTCCGGCTTCACCGCAACGGCAGCCTTTCCCGCCCGTGCGTTGAGCTTCGCAATTTCGCTCGTGTCAACGTGCGCGGTCGTCAGGCCTTCGAGAGCCTCCATTGAACGGATGCATCGGTCGATCGCGGCCTGCACGCTGTCTTCGGGAACGGCCGAGTCGAAAACGGTGATGCGGACATGCGTATCCTTCAGGAAGGCGCTGCGTTCCACCGGCTTGCGGATTGTATTTTTGGCGCAGCCGCAGAGGAGGAGCAGGGCGAAGGCCGCCAGCGGGAACCGGCATTTCATTTTTCAGGATCCGGCCGGCAGAGGGCTTTCAGCGCGTCCGTATATTCCGTATTCGGGATGGATTCCAGCAGCAGGGCCGCTTCGCGCGTCTCGGCTTCGGTCCTGGCCCAGGCCGACTCCACCCCCTCATGGCTTCGGATGAAATCGAAGATCCAGCCGCGGTCCCTGTTCGAAAAACGCCCCATTTTTTTGAAAAAAAGCCTCCGCTCGCGTTCGTCGGATTTTCCGACCGCGAGAATCAGCGGCAGCGTCCAATTTCCGTTCCCCAGATCCTGCCCCACGGGCTTGCCGATGGCTTCGGCGTCTCCGGTGAAGTCCTGGATGTCGTCGCGGATCTGGTACGCGATGCCGAAATGCCGTCCGAACCTCTTGAACAGCTCGACGCGGTCCGAACCGGCTTTCTGCACGCGCGCCCCGAGTTCGCACGACGCTTCGAACAGGCTGGCCGTTTTACCGTACACAATGTCCAGGTATTTGGATTCGGACACGGCCTGGGTCCTTTCCATTTCGGCCTGCTGGAGTTCGGACCGGGTCATGTCGACGAGTATCCGGGAGAGCACGGGGACCACGTCGGGATAGGGCATGGACAGCGCCTGCGACAGCGCCATCGACATCAGATAATCCCCCGCGAGAACGGACAGTTTGTTTCCCGCAAGCGCGTTCAGGCTCCGCTCGCCGCGCCGCTTTTCCGTCGCGTCCACCACGTCGTCATGCAGCAGGCTGGCCGTGTGGAGCATTTCAATCAGCACGGCCACGTCGACGTCCTTCGCGGATGCGGGCGAGACCGCCCCCTGCACGAGCAGGTACAGCATCGGTCTGAGCCGTTTCCCCGGCTTGGATCCGACGTATTGGAGCAACTTCTGAAGAAAGACATCGGGGAAGGCGAACCGGCTCCGGTAATTCTTCTCAAACCGCTCGAGTTCCGCGCGGATGAGCCCTGAAGGTCGGTCGGGTGTCGAGGGATTCATTCAGCTCCAGAAACCGGCGATCAGTCCGGCGCAGAGAAGGAACCCGAACATCAGGTGCAAGCGATGGGTCATAAGTTTTTTCATAGTCGTCACATACAAAGACGGGCGGTCAACTCCCCGCCCGTCTTCCATTTTGGAATGAATGGATTTCCCTTACTTGTTGCCGAACGCGTCGACGGCCTCCTGGACCGACTCGAAAACATCGAACAGAGTGATCAGCTTGGTGATGACGAAGAGATTCTTGACCTTTTCGGTGACGCCCGTCAGCATCATTTCGCCGTTTGCGTTCTTGACGGAGGTCAGACATCCCATGAGCATGCCCAGCCCGGAGCTGTTGATCCAGGCCACGTCCGAAAGATCGATGATGATCCGGATACGTTTCTGCGCCAGTATCTCTTTGACTTTTTCATGTACGGCAAGCGTCTCTGGTCCGCCGATGAGGCTTCCCCTCACATGAATGACCGAGGCGGGGCCGATTTCTTTCACATCCAGTTTCATGTTTACCTCCAGTGGAAATCGCTTCCAATTATCCGTAAATTTAATGTTTTTAGGGTAAAAATCCAAATTGTTTCTTACTTTTCCTTCAGAATCTGGGAGGAGTAAATGTAGATGTCGGCGCCGTTCTTCCAGGCGTCCGCGGGAAGCCCGGCTTTTTCCTCGCAGCAGCTTTCGAGAAATTGAATCCGGTTCCAGCCCATGTCGGTGGCCACTTCAGGCAGATAGGTTCCGCTTTTCCCGCCCATTCTCACCCAGATACCGTGCTTGCCGATCTCGATTTCCTCGATGGATTGGATTTTCCTCAGCGGGGACAGGATCGAAATCTTGACGTCGATTTCCTTCATCTCCGTTCGTGTGATCGGATTGTCGAAGAACCGGTAATCCTGGGTGGCCGCGGCCACGGCCATCTGGGCCGTGATCTCATGCAGCGGCATGTCGGGTTCGAAATGGCCGATGCATCCCCTGAGCCGCCCGCTCCGGGTCAGGGTGACGAACACGCCCCTCTTAAGAAGCAGATTCGGTTCCATAATTTCGAATTCCTGAGGTCGTTCTCCGGAAAGCGCGGCCGTGATGCTCTCGCGCGCGACCTTGAAAAGTTTCCGGTGTTCTTCAGCACTGAATTGAATGTCTTCCACTTCCACGGAGTTTCCTCCTCTGCTGTTGGCTCCTGTTTGCGTGTTGATGAATGCCGCCGCGCCGTACCCGACGACCCGGTCCTTCGCCCCGCCGGCATCCCCCGAATTCGCGTAGGGAAGCAGCTGGGCCTTCCCGGCCCCGAGCGTTTTTGCAGCCAGCATGACCGTTACGAGGGCTCCCGGTCCGCAGAGCGTGCAGGCCAGACCCGGTATTGGGGGGATGCCGCCGGCCCTCAGTTCGTTCTCCAGTTTCAGGATCTTCCGCGTGTCATACTTTCCCACCGCCTCCAGAATCCTGCCGTCGGCCTGGCACGCGTCCTGGTAGGCCGGAAAATGCGACATGTCCGAACTGGCCACGAGGAGGATGCGTTTCCCCCGGGTCGCGGCCGCGAGCGCGCCGGCAAGGACTTCACATTCGCGATGCGGCATGTCCCTGACGAGAATCGGGACGACTGGGACTCCGGGAAGAACCGTCTGGATAAACGGAAGCTCGACCTCGACCGAATGCTCCTCCCGGTCGACCTCGGGGATGATGGAGAATCCTCCGCCCGCGGAGACCAAAGCCCGGACGAGCTCCTTGTCCACCGCGATGCTTCCGAGCGGCGTGGCGACCGAATCCCAGTCCCCGATGGCGGCACCGCGAAAATCGGCGTAGTGGGTGGGACCAATGAGCACGATCGCGTCATAGGGCCTGGCCGCAACCAGCCGGAACGCGTTGGCCGCGATCCGCCCGCTGTACTCGTATCCCGCATGCGGAACCCAGAGCCCGAGCACTTCTCCCTTGACCTCCGCGACGGACGCCTGATTCAGGAGGGACCGTACGGTTCCCTCCAGTTCACGCTTGGACAGGGGATAAAACTGTCCGGCGCGGGCGGGAGGCCGGACCTTGGCGATGACGGTTTCCTTGTGCCTGCAGGCGGGCAGAAGAAAACCGAGCGTTAACAGCAGGGCAAAGATTTTTCTTTTCACGAAGGCTCCCGCTGATCAGTGTCCGCGGTCGGCGGTGGAAATGAACTCAGGTCCACATGCCAGCGATGATCCGGCCGCAAAATCCGCATCTCCCGGACTTGACGGCGTTTTCCAGCACTTCAAACCCCATTCTGCGGATGACGGTTTTCCCGCATCCGGGACACGCTGTATTCTCCCCGGGATGGCCGGGGATGTTGCCCAGGTACACGTAATGCAGTCCGGCGTCCTTTGCCGTGTTCCATGCTCTCTCCAGGGTCCGCGTCGGGGTCGGCGCCAGATTTTTCAATTTATACTGGGGATAGAAACGCGAAAAATGAACGGGAACGTCCGGGCCCAGTTCCCTGAAAATCCATTGGGACAGACTCCGGAAATCCCCATCGGTGTCGTTGAGCGTGGGCACGATCAAGTTGACGATTTCGGTCCACACGTTCAGGCTTTTCAGCGTCACCAGCGTTTCGAGGACGGGCTTCAACTGCCCCGCGCACACCTTTTTGTAGTACCCGTCATCGAACGATTTCAGATCCACCTTGTACGCGTCGATGACGCCGGCGAGGGCGGTCAGCGGCTTTTTCTGGATGAAGCCGTTCGAAACCACCACGTTCCGCAGCCCGATCCGCCTGCCCTCGGACGCGACGTCATAGACGAATTCATTGAACACGGTGGGTTCGCTGTAGGTATAGGCGATGATTCGGACGCCGGACCGCCGTGCCTGCTCCGCCGCGGAATCCGCGGCCGTGAAGGGAACGTCCGTGTCCTCAGGACGGGTTTGAGAAAGATCCCAGTTCTGGCAGAACTTGCAGTCGAAATTGCACCCGACCGTGGCGATTGAATACGCGGAAGCCCCGGGGAGAAAATGGAAAAAAGGTTTTTTCTCAATGGGGTCCACGTGGCTCGCCGCGATCCTGCCGTAAACCAGGGAGCGGTAGATGCCCTTGCGGTTCTCGCGCGTTTCGCATTTGCCGCGCTTGCCCTCGTCGACCAGGCAAGCCCACGGGCACATTCCGCATTGGACCTTTTTGCCGGCGAGGCTCTGGTAATGCCTGGCTTCGATCCCTTCGATCTTCGACGCAGCGGGTGCGGACGTCGTGACGGAAAGAAGCGCGCATCCAGCCGCGGTTCCAACCGTGGTCTTGAGAAACCGCCTTCTGGAACAAATGCCGGTCATCGCTTGTGCCCCACGGGAAAGAGATACATCACCGGTTCCGTAATACCGGTGAGTTCCTGCACCCTGGCGTCCTCGAAAGCGCCCACGGCGACCGTTCCGAGGCCCATGGCCTCGGCCTGCAGATAGATGTTCTGCCCGGCATGGCCGCATTCCATGTGCACATACCGCACGCCCCTCCCGCCATACTGCTGCGTGGTGCGTTCGGCCTTTGCTGCGATGACAAGCACCACCGATGCGGATTTGACAAACCGTTGATTGAGACAGGCGCGGACCAAACCATCGGACACGTCGCCCGATTTCAACGGCTCCAACCCGTGTTCTTCATGGGCGTACCGGTACACACCCGATTCGAGCCCCTGGGCTCTGTTCACGACCAGGTAAAGGGTCAGCGGATAGGTGGCTCCGGCCGAGGGGGAAGTCCGGCGGTTCGGCGCATAGGATATGCCCTGTGCCGCCCAAACAAGCTGGGCGACTTCCTGGATGGACAGAGGTGTCTCCGCAAAATCGCGGACGGACCGGCGCTTGCTGAGCGCCTCCTCAACCGAAATACTGCCCTTGCGGCTTGGAGCGGGCAAAGGCACCGTTTTTCCTTTCGCCAAGGCGGACATAAGAAGGGCCGTTAATCCTATTATGACAAATTTCTTAATTGCCATTCGGTTTCACTTTTTCCGGCGTCACCCGGACCGCAATCAGATAGAAAGGCTCTCCCTGAATTCCGGGAATGAGCGTTTTCAGTTTCACGGGATCAAAGATCCTACAATCCACATCGATATCGAGGGGATTTGCGATCAGCCGGGCATTGTAAACGATTAAGCGTCATCGCATTTCGCTTTTTCGAGCGCCATGCGCACCGCGATCTTGAGTGCCGTGCCGGAAAGTGTTGCTCCTGTTACTCCGTCGATTTCAGGACTACTCTTGGCGACGATCTGAGCAGGCAAGTTCTGAATGACCGGTTTGTAGAACCGTTCAGATCCCTTCGAGCGCAGCACCTGGATCTCGTTGATTTTTCCATTCAACACGCTGACTTCGACCGTCATGCCCATGTGGCCCGGGCTCTCAGCCGTGTATCTGTCGTCTTTCAGGCCCTGAGACGTTTTTTTAAGGATGGTTCCGGGTGCGCCGATCGAGATTAGAAAAAAGCATTCCCCCTGGATTCCGGGAATGAAATTTTGAATCGCCGCCGGATCAGAGACGATTTTCCATCCGGCATCGATGCCCATGGGATTCAGGACCAGCCGGGCATTGAACAGCATCGAGCCGGCTTCATACAGCGCGCACCCCCGGTTGTCCATTTTAGCGCGATCCCACGCGACCAGAAAACCGAACGGGCCGTCCTGCAACGCGGGGAATCCGGCCGCTTCTGCGAATCGATTCCGAAGATCCTCGTTTTGAACGGGCACCAGACGATCCGCCTCCGGATCGTACGTGGCAACGCCCTTATCGGAAAGGGTATAAACGGTCATCGGATACCGATTGCGCGCGCTGGCCACGGTCCTGTGTCTGCGTCCGTCCGAAAAAGACAGGGTCGAACGGCCGTACATCGCCCAGACCAGGTCATTCAGAAGAACAGCGGGATCCGATGAACCGATCCGTTCGGCAGTTTTGACCATTGAGGATTCGAGCGTAACACCGCCCGGACTTTCGGCACTGAACCTCCCGTCGCCCGGTTTGAAGGCGGGACGGCGGATGGTGTCTCCCGGCAGTCCGACTGAGGAGCGAACCCCTCCCCGTGTCACCGTGCCCAATTCCAAGACTGTGGCGCCGAGATAGACCGCCTGGCCGGCTGCGCCCCGCCACACCCATAGAGAATCTGATTCGGACTCACCTTCGCGGGGAACAAATGTCAGTGTCAAAGGCGCCTCGGATCCGAAAAGTCGGGAGATCGAATCCGGCTGCGCCGCAAGCGCATTTAGCGTCGGATCATAAAGGCTTGCCTTTTCTTTCTGAATCACGAGGATTCTGCCTGGCGGTTCCGCTCCCTGCCATGCGGATCCGGCCGCCCACAGCAGCCATGAGAGTTTCTCCGGCGGCACGGGAAAGTCCTGAAATTTTCGCACCGACCGCCGCACTGACATCGCTTCCGCGACACCCGCCGAAACGCCGGCCCGGGCGGGAAGCGGAACGGTATCAGATTCGACGCGCGTCTGGGGGGTAACGGCTTGGGTCTGGATTTTGGTTTCGGCCGCAGTCCCCGTCCGATGGGATCCAGGCGGAATGGAAAGGACGAACGCGACAAGGGTGAATGGTATTCCGCGGATCACACTTTCCTCCTCATCACCCACACGGTGAACAGGCCGATGGCGGCGCCCGAAACAAGAAGGGGAAAAAACAGAATCTTGCCCCATTCCGGCCTGAGGAAATGAAGCCCCAGAGCGAGCGGAACGTTGAAGGCAAGGCCGAACACGAGTCCTTTCAACCACCAGGCCGCTTTCCATTTTTCAACTCCCGCGACCAGCCCCAGGAGTGTCTGCGCGATCACGATGGCCCAAACCGCGTCGGTCGGCATTTTCCGGACAATCCCTGAAGCCAGGACCCAGTCGCAGAGACCGAGAAACAACCCCCAACCCGCAGCCGATTTCACCCGTTGCCACGCCGTCATCCGAAAGACCTCCTCCGAAATATCATTCTTGTTTGATTTCTGGACTTTGGCAAAAATGACAAATTTGCCAAAGTCCAGAAATTATTCAACACTGTATTGCAGCTAAACAGCGGACCGGATCATTTCGGCGTTCCGTTTCATCCGAAAAAATGTCTTCGGACGAATTCGCTTCCAACTTCAACGGATCTGACGACCATTATCTTCGATCTTTATCCGTGCAAAACCTGTCCCGTGTCAGCGGGATCCGCTGAAGGTCCGCTTAACCTGTCCGGGCACCGGATCCGCGTTCTATTTCTTTTTTAATTCCGTGGCCATGGATCCGTAATATTTATCAAGAAACGGCCGGAACAACTCGATCGGCATCGGGAACAGCACGGTGGAATTGTTCTCCGCCGCGACCTCGACCAGCGTCTGGAGGAACCGAAGCTGGATGGCCACCGGCTCCTGGCCCAGCACGTGGGCCGCGTCCGCCAGCTTCTGCGATGCCTGGAATTCGCCCTCCGCGTGGATGACCTTGGCCCGGCGCTCGCGTTCGGCTTCGGCCTGGCGCGCGATGGCCCGCTTCATCTCGTCCGGAAGGTCGATGTTCTTCACCTCGACCAGCGCCACCTTGATGCCCCACGGCCCCGTGTGCTTGTCCAGGATGTCCTGCAGTCTTTCATTGATCTTCTCGCGTTCCGAGAGCAGCTGATCCAGTTCAAACTGGCCGAGCGTGGAGCGCAGCGTGGTCTGCGCGAGCTGCGACGTGGCGTACAGGTAATCCTGCACGTCCGTGATGGCCTTGTTCGCATCGATGACGCGGAAGTACACCACGGCGTTCACCTTCACGGACACGTTGTCCTTCGAAATCACGTCCTGGGCCGGCACTTCCATGGGGATGGTTCTCAGGCTGACTTTCACCATCTTGTCCACGATCGGAATCAGGAGAATAAGCCCCGGACCCTTGGCTTTGATCAGTCTACCCAGACGGAAAATGACTCCGCGCTCGTATTCGCGAAGGATGCGGATCGAATTGGCCAACAGAAAAACGATGAAAACGACAACGACCATCACTGACGGTGACATGGCGACCTCTCTTTTTTTTAGGATTTATCGATTGTGAATAAATTATGGCCTTTGGATGGAAACCGGGGATACTTTTAAAACCATGCCGTCGACCTCGTCGACCACGGTTTTCTCCCCTTTTTTAACCGCTTTTTTGCTGACCGCCGTCCAGATTTCACCGTGCACCGAAATCTTGCCCTCGGGATGAAGGGCTTCGACGACCGTTCCGATTTCGCCGACCAGTCCCTGGCTGCCGGTGGTGACCTTTCTGCGGTGCGCACGGGCCGCCAGGGTCAGCGCGAAAATGAAAAACGCCGCCGTGCAGAGAACCACGGTGAAAATGATGCCCAGGGAAACCCGCATCTCGGGCGACTTGAACAGCATCAGCGACCCCAGAAACATGGACACGATCCCTCCGATCGCCAGCAAACCGTGGCTGTTGATCTTGACTTCGATGATGAAAAACAGCAGTGCGAGCAGAATCAGCAGCACTCCCGATGCGTTGACCGAGAGCATCTGAAACGCGAAGAATGTCAGCACCAGACAAATCCCTCCAACGATGCCGGGCAGGATAGCGCCCGGGTTCGACAGCTCGAAGAAAAGCCCCATGCCGGCCAGGGTCATGAGGATGTAGGCGATGTTGGGATTGGAGATCTTGTCGAGAATCCGGTACCTCCAATCCATGGCGGAGTGCTGTATTTTCGCGCCCTTCGTGCGGAGGATTTTCTCCGTGCCGTCGTCCAGCTTCACGGTGCGGCCGTCGAGCCGGTCGAGAAGGTCCATCAAATCCTTCGAAACGATCTCGACCACGCCCTTCTCCAGGGCTTCCTTTTCGGTGATGGACACGCTTTTTCGGACCGCTTCTTCGGCCCATTGGACGTTCCTGCCCCGCTTCTCAGCCAGGCCCTTGATGTGCGCCACCGCGTCGTTGGTGATCTTCTCCATCATCGTCTTGGACGAGTCCTGCCCGCCCATGGTGACAGGATGCGCCGAACCCAGGTGCGTGGACGGCGCCATGGCCACGACGTGCGCCGCATAGGAGATGTACACGCCCGCGGAAGCCGCCCGGCCGCCGCTCGGCGAAATGTACACGACCACCGGGATCCGCGAGGCGAGGATGGCCTTGTCGATCTGCCACGTTGCCTCCATCAGTCCGCCCGGCGTGTCCATTTCGACGATCAGGCACTCGGCCCCGTTCTCCTCGGCCTTCTGGATGGCTTCGACGAGGTACTTGGCAGTTACCGGCGTGATGGCGCCCTCGATGTTCAGCACCTCAACGAGGTTCTCCGCTGAGCTTGGAATCGATCCAACCCACAGCATCGGCGCCAGGAATGCCAGAACTCCGAGAATTCGGCTTTCTTTATAAATAGCGTTCTTGATCTTTTTCATTCTCACGACCTCCCTTCCGATAAATGTAATCATTTTTTCTGAAAAAAGTATTAAAAAATAGAGAGCATGATGCTGAGCAGAAGAAAGATGGCGAAGGGAAATAAAACACCATGTTTTTCATGGGGATAACGATGTCCCCTGCCTCCGCTGTCCGATTTACTGCTGAGAGCGTTTATTTGATGACATCACAATTGCCGATGAGACCTAAAATAGGCTTTTAAATTTGTTGGGTGCAATTCCCAAAGCGCTCTCACTTGAATTCTTTACGTTCAATTATTATTTGGCTTTTGGCACGGCTCCGATTAAGTTTATTTCAGAATCATCCGCCCGGATGCAACATCTTGTGATCAACCCTGAGCCTTGGAAAATTCCTACAACCTTAGGATTACTCCAATCAGACCCATGATCCAGCCGGCGGGATACGGCAGAACTCCCCGAGCGCCTTCACCAGGCATCCCGCGAGAATGACAACCGAAGCTTCGAGCGATCAATCACTCCTCTCTTTTCTTTCGGCAAGGCGAAGTACGCCTCACCGAATAAAAACCGCCGCTGCCGAGTCCACCAGCCACAACAGCCGACCGTCACCCGGCCGGACGATTTGCGCCGGCAGTCGATCCGGTTGCCTGGGTCCGGCCAGTACCTCGTGCAACCGTTCGGCCTTGTCCGCGCCGCAGACGAGAAAGACGACGCGGGCTGCTGAGTTGATGACCTTCGGCGTGAGCGTGACGCGCCACGCTGCCAAACTTTCAATGTAGTGCGCCACCACCCATCGCTTCTTCTCGCGAAGCGCTGCCGTTCCGGGAAATAGCGAAGCGGTGTGACCATCCGGACCCATCCCTAATAATATCAGGTCAAAACGAGGAGACCGTCCCGGGCTGAATCGGGCGAAAAATGTCCTCAAGGTGCGTTCGTATCCGGTCGCGGCATGCGTGGGCTCCTTTTCGCAGGCGATACGGTGGACATTGGACGCCAGGATAGGCACGTGGTCAAGTAACGCTTGTTGGGCAAGAAGATAGTTGCTGTCGATGTGGTCCGGTGGAACGCAGCGCTCATCGCCCCAAAAAATATGGACGCGCGGCCAGTCCACGCGGTTGGCGAACTCCTCCGTAGCCAGCAGGGCATAGGTAGTCCGGGGGGTTGATCCACCGGCAAGGGCCACGGCGAAACGCCCGCGTGCCGCGATGGCTTCCTCCGAAAGGACGATCACAAGCTCAGCCGCTGCGCGGGCCAGGGCGCCGGCATCCGGGTAGATTGAAACACTCCCGCCGTCAGGTCTGCGCGGATGCGCTCGTTCAACCACGGGTCGACCTCCCGCGACAATCAAATTTCATCCGCCAATCTACGCGATTCTTCTGGCTGCACAGAGGACAGGTGAACACAAACCGAAGTATGCGCAGAATCATTTCATTTCGCGGATGCTTCTTTGGCATGTCCTCCGCAGCCTTGAATCCAGGCGCGCCCGTTGCGGGCGAGGAACGCGCCGGCTCCGGCCGGTCCCCAGCTGCCGGGTTCGTACGGCTCGGGGGCTTGCGCCGCCGTCAGGGGGTCGATCAGCCCCCACGCCAGCTCGATCTCATCGCTGCGGGCAAAGAGCGAGGCATCACCTCCGAGAGCATCCAGCAGCAGACGTTCGTAGGCATCCTGGAGCATGGTGTTACCAAGATGCTCGCTGTAATGGAACTCCATGTTTACCGGGGCAACCCGCATCCCTGCGCCGGGGACCTTGGTCTCGAAATGGAGATGAATGGCCTCGTCGGGCTGAATGCACAGGGCCAGGTGGTTTGGAGGCGGGTTGACGTTCTCCGGAAAAAGCAGGTGGGGCACTCTCTTGAATTGAAGGACGATCTCGGTTGACTTGTGGTCCATCTTCTTACCCGAACGCAGGTAAAACGGGACACCCTGCCAGCGCCAGTTGTCCACATATAGCCGAAGGGCGGCATAGGTGGGCATCCGTGAGTCCGGCGCCACACCGTCCTCGTCGCGGTAGCCCCGGTATTGACCCAGGACCCGGTCGGCCGGCCCGACGGGACGCATGGAAAGGAGCACCTGGGTCTTTTCGTCGCGCAGCGTGCGGGCATTGAAGACGGCTGGCGGCTCCATCGCTGTGAGGGTAAGCAACTGGAGCAGGTGGCTCTGGAACATATCCCGAAGTACGCCTGCCTGCTCGTAGTAACCGGCCCTATGGCCGATGCCAACGTCCTCGGCCATGGTGATCTGCACATGGTCCACATAATTGCGGTTCCACAGTGGCTCAAAAATGGAATTGGCGAAACGGAATATCAGGATGTTCTGAACGGTCTCCTTGCCGAGGTAATGGTCGATGCGGTAAACCTGGCTTTCATCAAAGACGGCGTGGAGCGTCCGATTCAGGCTGCGGGCGCTCTGCAAGTCGTGCCCAAACGGTTTCTCGATAATCAATCGTGTCCAGCCCGACTCGTTGTGGTTTAAACCCGCCTGGCCCAGTTGCTCGACGATCAACGGGTAGAGCATGGGCGGCGTGGCAACGTGAAAGAGACGGTTGCCCTGTGTTCCGGCCCCGGCATCGAGTTTCGCCAGCCGTTCCGACAGGCGGCGAAAAGTCTCCGGATCATCGTACTCGCCCGTCAGAAAGGAGAGGCGTTGCGCGAAATCGGGCCAGAGCTCGCAGACACCCGGTTTGAGCCGTGCGTCAGCCACCACACCCTCGTAAAGCCGGGATCGAAAGTCCTCATCAGAGAGAGGCGTGCGTGCCACTCCGACAATGTGGGTAGCGGGAGACAGAAGGCCGTCGCAGGACAGACTGTGCAGCGCAGGCACCAGTTTGCGCCTGGTCAGGTCGCCGGAAGCGCCGAAGATGACGATGGCCGCAGACGGTGCGCTGGGACTTCGAAGGCTCATGACGTTGACCCCGCTGGTGTTTCGAAAGAAGACAGACCGAACGCCTTCCGCTTTGCCGCGTACTCGCGTACCGTTGACACGAATGTGGCATGGCTCCAGGTCAGCGGACTGACGGATAACGGCGCGTTGGTGTAGGGATTCACTTGCTCTGCCATCACGCCGCTGGGCAAAGCGTGGGCCACAGTCCAGTTCAGGATGTCCAGCGCCGCTTCCAGATCGGCGGGCGTCCTCGCTACGGCGATGTGCCACTGGGCCAGCCACAGGGTGCAGATGAACCACGGGTTGCCGGGCACGTTTGCGATTTCCTGACTGACCTGATGGTAACGGTCGTTTTCGAAACGGGCCATGCCCCCCACCCAGGTCTTGACCCAAAGCCGGTCGCGGATGCCTTCCATGGTCGCCGTGACCCGCGGGTCATCAGGCGCGAACATGCCGAAGAGCCACAAGCCCGCGAGCGATGCGTCCACGACCGGGTCAAGCTCCCATCCGCCATCCTCCCGCCGATTGGCCATCCGCACAAAGCGGCCGAGGTCCGGCGCCCATAGGTGAGCCTCGGTCCCGGCGCGCAACCCGTCGGCGGCGCGGCGATAACCCGCCGCGAGCTCGCGCTCGCCAAAGGAGGCGGCAAAACCGGCGGCAGCCTGGAGGCCTCCCCAGACCGCGCCAACCGTCCAGGCCGATACACCGCGGCGCTCCTCCCAAAGGTCCCACGAAGGCAGAGGCAGACCGTCGGCCGCGTCCCGGTACGCGACCAGCCAGTTGGCGGCGCGGATGATCAGTCCCCGATAATGCGGCTTCACGAACTCCACGTCGCGAAACCGCTGGAAGTGGCGCGCCATCGCCCAGAGCACCAGCGCGGTTTCATCCTCCTGCACCGGCAATTCCTTGCGGCCTTCGTGATACCAGCCGTGCCACGACGAGGCGAGCGATCCATCCGGATTGTATTTATGGAGGAAGTAACCCTCTTCGGTGACGGCCCGGTGGCAGAAATCGAAAAAGCGCCTCGTCACTTCCGGATAGCCCGCCGCGTCCAGCGCCGCGGCCACCAGGGCGCCGTCGCGCGGCCACGCGTAGGAGTAGGTGTCGCGCGCAAAACCGGTGATGTCAAAGTCGTTCGCGGCGATGATCGCCCCGTCTTCATCGATCTGGGTGCGCAGGATGAGCAGGCTGCGCCGGTACTGGCGGCGAACCGGTTGCGGAAGCTGCGCGAAATGGTCGTCCACCTTGCCGATCCACAGCGCCCAGTAATCGCGCGTCCGCTCAAGGAAGGCGGACGGCCCCTTCTGTCGAATGATGCGGTTGAGTCGCGTCACCTCGCGGAAATCCTCGCCCGCGGCGATCCAATACCAGCCGGCAGCCGCGCCGTTCGAGGGGATTTCGAGCCACAGCGCGACACAGGAATCCACGCTGCCCTGCGCCACGGGGTTGCCGGAAAGGAGACCGTCTTCCGCATCGCGCCAGACGCCTTCCTTGCCCTGCGACTCCTTGATGCCCACCGCCCATTGGTCCACTCCGAGAGCCCAGCCTCCCTCCCCCTCCCGGGCCGTGTTGACCATGAACCAGCGCTTGCCTTTGTAGTGGAACACGGCGCGGCGTTCAGGCTCGTAATAGGACGAATCCCCCACATCGGTGCCGCCGATGTGGAAATCCTGGCAAAAGAGAATCCGTGCCTCCCTGCGGCGGCCCGCCTCGTCGTGCACGACAAACCGGCGGAGATAGATGTCTTCGTGAAAGTCAACCGCGTCCTGGCATTCCAGCCGCAAGGCCAGATCAGGGCGCCTGAGCGTGACCCGGGTAACCAGGGTGTCGTCGGCATAGTCAATCTCTCGCTGCCATCCGTCCTCGTGCATCCAGCTGAACCGGCCGTCTATCCAGACGCCGAAGCGGAAGGGGTGGCCGGCAGTGTGGTTTTCCTGACCCACGTGCGGCCAGTAGAGGTCGCGCAGCCGGTAAGACCGGTCGAAATTGACCAGGAGCGACCCGTTGCCGAGCGGAATATCTCGGGGCATGTTGCAGCCTCCCTTGATTCAGTTGGGAAATGAAAAAATCTCGAAGTGGAGGCGGTTTTTGACCACTCCGAGATCGCGCAGATCCTTGAGCGCGGCCTGGAGCAGGCCCCTGGGCCCGCAGACGTAGAAGGCCCTGCCTGTGAAGGCCCCTCCGCACAGCCGCTCGATCCTTTCCCGGTCGATGTGGCCGGTTTCACCGGTCCAATCCTTGCCGGCTCTGCTCAGAACGTGCACCACTTTCAGTTGAGGATATCCTTCCGCCTCGATCTCCGCCAGTTCCCGGCGGAAGAGGATGTCGTTCTCGCTGCGGTTGGCGCAGATCAGCAGAACCCGGAACACGGCGCGGGTATCCCGCATGTGTCGCAGCATGCTCATCAGGGGCGTGATGCCGATTCCGCCCGCCACGAACACGAAATCCCTTTCCTCGGGGTGGAGGACGTGGGAAAAGCGGCCGAACGGGGCATGGACGGTGGCGGCGTCGCCGGGCAGCGTCTGACCGATGGTGGAAGTGAAGTCGCCCGACTCCTTGATCGTGGAACTGACGGTGTCCTTCTGCGTGGGACTGGAGGAAATCGTCCAGTGATGCTCCTCGACCGGCAGGTTGCGTCCCCGGTGAAAAGTGATGAACTGGAGCTGTCCCGGCAGGTAGTCGTAGCGCTTCCGTCCTTCGGGTGGAGCGAGTTTGACGGTCCAGACGTTTTCCGTTTCCCGGTGCACCTCGGTTACGCGGTAGGGGTGTCGACCGAGTCGCCGCGGATGGATGAACCGGTGGTAGACGAACGGGGCGAGCGCCAGACCCAGCATGACAGGCCAGAGCAATCGCAGCGGCCCCGCCTGCAAATCCCCGCCGAGGAGCCAGCTGTGAATGAACACCAGGATGAAAACAGCCGGCCCCAGAATGTCGTGGACCACGCGCCATTGTTCGAATTTGATGCGGGCGCGCAGACGGAACACGCTGACGAAGGCGCTGACCATCAGGATCACGAGCGCGACCTTCGCCGCCCACAGATACCAGGGTTGATCCATGGCCACGAGCAGGGACGGTCCCGCCCCGCCGAATGCCAGAAGCAGGGGATGCAGAATCAGGATGGATATTGCGAAAATGTCCATGTATTTGTGGGTGAGCATGATGACGTCCAGCCCGAACGGCCGCTCGATCCACTTGAAGCGCCCGGCCAGAACGGGCTGCAGCATGAGTATCATGAACGCGGTAAGAGCGGAGCCTCTCCCCATCCGGTAGGCGAGGCTGACGCCGGGCCTGGGATTGGACAACGTCGATAGAACCACGGGACTCAGAATGAGGGCGACATAAAGCGCGATTCGCCATAGGCGTTTCCACATGATCACACCTCCCGAATATCAAGCTTGAACAGGCGGGATGCATGTTCGAATAACCCAACAAGCCGTTCGAGCTGAGTCGGTCGAAGGATGAACGGTCCGATTTGCATAACTTGTTCTTCCTATCACCAGGCTCAACGGCTCTGCGCATCCGGCAGTTTGCTTAGAAAAATCTTTCCACCGTTAATGACCAGAATGGGCGTGCGCAGGACGGCCAGGTCCTTGACAGGATTATCCGCATAGACGACCAGGTCGGCGTCCAAACCCGGATTGAGCGCGCCCTTGGCGGACGAGATTTTCAAGCACTCCGCCGACAGCGATGTGGTCGACCGGATCGCTTCCAGGTTCGAGAGACCCGACGATGCCAGAAAAATAACCTCATCTATCACCGAAGGCTCATCGCCCTCATAGCCGGAATCCGCTCCAGCGACAACGGGGACTCCGAGCAGTCTTGCCATTGCAACAGCCTGGCGGCCGCTTTTCAATAACATCTCTATTCTCGGTTGAAGCGCCCGCTCTTCGGGCGGGGAATCGGGCTTCAGGGCCGTACTGAATCCATAGAGCGTTGGGACGAAGTATACGCCACGGTCATGCATCAGCTTCAGCGTCGGCTCCGTGATCAGCGAACCGTGTTCTACGGTGCGGACGCCGGCATTTACGGCCGCCGAAACGCCCTCGTCCGAGTAGGCGTGGGCTGCCACTGGCAGACCCAGTCGGGTCGCCTCTTTGACCGCCGCTCTTAGTTCCTCATCGTTGAGGTTGCGCGTGCTCGGGTCGGTTTCCAAAATGCCGGCACGCTCGTTGGCGAAGACCTTGATCCATTCCACATGGCGATCGGCATTGGCCTGGACGATGCGGCGCGCGCCGTCGGGACCGATGCGGTCGCGACTCCTGAGATCATCAAGATCCGGGTGATCGAGGAAAATCGCCGATATATCGGGCTTGAACCGGACCGGTCTGGCTATAACCGGATAGCCCGAGGCTAGGATGGACGGGATGTCCGCGTCACCGCGGTTATGCAACGTGCACAGACCGACGTCCGCATAACTCCAACTGAACATGCTGCGGCCGGTGGTAATCCCTAAACACAGCATGCGCCGGGCTGCGGCAATGTTCATTAAATGGACATGCGCGTCAATGAGTCCCGGCAGTACCCAGGCACCCTGCAGATCGATCCTTACGCCCGGCATCGTTGAGGGAACCAAGGAGATGCTTTGAATTTTGCCGGCACGCAGCATAATCGTCTGGTCAAGCGATGGTGTATCATTCGATGGGTCGACGACATTGGCGTGTTCAAGGATGAGGGTCTCGCTCTCCTGAGTAAGTGCCGTACTCGAAGCGAAGGTCAGCAGCATGAAGACCATGCCAATTCGCATTTTCATAGCCATCCTCATTTCATATGGGATTATTTCCCCCTCACTCCCAAGTTTGACTGTAAAGTGGGGGTAAGATTCTCCGCTTCCCGCGACCGACGCGATTAATCCAGCAGCCGCTTCTCCCCCTTCAGTGATCGGATTTCATGGATGTTCTGCGACACTTCCATGCATCCGAGATACCCGCCGTCTTTGCCCCGAAGCGCATGATATTCGATCAGCACTTTTTCCTTCTTCCCCTCGGGACCGAGGTCTATCCAGAACCTCGCCTTCTCCCGTTTCCCCGCCTTCATCTCAGAGAGGATCGCCTCCACCTTCGCGAGGCTGTGCTTCGGATGGCAGTCCGCGACGTTGCGCCCGACCACGGCCTCAGGACGCTTGAAAATGCGGGATGAGTGCCTGTTCCACGCCAGAACCCTGTCGTTGGCGTCGAGCACCGAGAATTCCACGGGCAATGTTTCGAGCAAGACGTTGAGAACGTCGTCTGGAAGTTTACCGATCATGTGAGGTCTCCTTTTAATGCGATGATGAATTTTTATTCATATTTATACAGTTGATCCCCCCTCCCCTGGATCCCCGCTTAAAAATTGCGGGGATGACACAAAACCTCACCCAGGCCTTGAAGTATTGAACCGCTTTCCAACCCCCTGAATTTCCTCATGAGCGGATCGAAGACCTGCGGTCTGAATCCCCGCCTGAAAATAGCGGAATGACCCCATCCCACCGCTTCTATTATTGAGTTGTTTTTCGGAACAGCCTGATCGCCGGGATCGGCTGTTTTGGAATCCCCGGCCCTTCGTACGACACTTCCAGCGATTCCCCGCCCGATCCCTCGAAGAACAGGATGCGGATCGAATGCAGACCCTTGCTCAGGCGGACGGTTCCCTTGACCGTAACCGGCGCGTGAATGCCGTCATTGTCGAGCACCTGTTTCCCGTCGATGAGGATTCTGGAGCCGTCGTCAGAATTCGAATAGAAGGCATACTCCCCTTCCCGGTCCACGGACAGGTATCCGGAAAACACGATGCCGAAATGATCGTCGGACGGATGAACCGCGCGATAGTCAACCGTGTGCAGCATGCCGCTCCGTTTCGGCGTCAGCGATTCCAAATCCGGAATCTTCGTCCAGGTTCCTTCATAATAGTCATACCGGATTCCGTGGACACGCAGGTCCACGATGTTCGCGACCGCAGTGGCGGACTCGCTCGGCGCCAGCCCTTTTCTGAAGGACTTGGCGCGGATGATGGCGCCCTGTTTCAATTCAAAAGGTGCTGTATAGACCGTGGACGCGGACACGGGTTCCGAACCGTCGAGCGTGTAGCGTATTTCCGCGTCTCGGGATTCCGTGCGCATGCGCACCCGGAGCGTTGAGGGCGTTTCGAGAATCGTATCCCTGACCGCGATTCGCGGCGGAAGCGCCTGGAGCATGCCGAATTGCGCGGACCCCGTCTCACTGATGAGGATGTCCTTGCCGACCGCCCTGGCCTTGACCGTGCATGCCTCTATATGGAGGAACGGACCGGAGTAAAGCGGCGATGACAAACTCGGCTCGCGGCCGTCGAGCATATAACGGATGCCGCCGATTCCTTCCTCGGTAGAGATTGATACGTTTCCCTCCGCATCCCGCGTAATGACCGGCGCCGTGGCGATCGGAACCGCCTCGCGGGCGTAGGCCTCGATTGATCCATTCGACGGATCAACCGGCCTCAGGATGGTGTTGAAGGAAACCGGCTCAAGCGGAATTTCATATTGCGGAAGCACGTCCGGCCCGCACGAGGCGTTGCCGACTCCGCGTTCGGCCGCGTCGAGCGTCAGAAACACGTCATCCCGCCGCGCCAATTCATGGGTATGCCTGGCCTTGAAAAGATCTTCCGCCGTGTAATGCAGCGCCGTGAACGCCAGGGGGACGGGATTGAGCACCATCAATCCGAAACCCTCGGAACCGGTCAGCGAAACCCAACGGACGTCCTGCCTCGCGCCGTTGTCCTGAGGCCTGACATAGGGGACATACAGGCTGTCGACGAAAGAGGAATAGGCGCCGACGGCCGACCCGGTTTTCCGGTCGGGATAATTCTCCTCCGGCCCGCGGCCGTACCAGCGGACGTTCTCCAGCCCTCCCTTGAGCGCCAGGGTCACCCCGATCCTCGGCGGGGGCGACTGGATGTCGAAGAGTTCGATTGTGTTTTTGACGAACACCGATCCGTCCGCGAGAACGATGAAGGAAGCCCGGTGATCGAAACAACCCGCCGCTGCGCGGACCTCGGTGCGGACGTCCACCTGCACGGCTTTGGGATCGATCGACCGGACGCTGAATTCCATGACCTTCGGCATGGGGCGGTCAAACCCCGACTCGAGCCAGGCGTTCCGGACCTGGGTATCGTTATCGAGCGGCGCGCGGAACACCTGTAGCACGGGCCCCCCGCCCGGCTTGATCAGCGTCTTCCCTTTGACCGTGTACCCGTCGAGGGTTCCCGTACTCCCGTTGAAACGGACCGTAAAATCCCTTCCGCTCACGGCGACCATGTCCATGCTCCGAACGTACTGGAGCGGAGGAAGCGAAGAAAAATCGGCCGTCGGTTTGGGCCGAAGGTCGAAGGGCACTTTCAATTTTTCCCAGGCGATTTCATGCCCCTTGGCCGCCCACGGGCAATTCTGCTTCAGCGTGAAACCGACGCGGAGCCAGGTTTCCGATCCGGGCGTCGGATCAAAGGGCTTGAACGGAATCGTGACGGTCTGGCTCCTTCGCGGCGCGAGGTCCATCGGCGGCAGGGTTCCTGATTGGACAATTTTTCCGTCTTCGGACAGGGTCCAAACCGCGTCGAATGCGTTGAGGTTTGTAAACACGAATTTATTCCGGATGCGGACCCTTCCGTTCTTCAGGTCCGCCGGTTCGATCGCGACGTTCTGGTATACCTTCTTCACTTCCCAGATTTTCGGATAGAGCTTGCGGTCCGCGAACACCAGCCCCTTGATGGCGAAAATCCCGTCGTTCGGCGTGTCCCCGAAATCGCCGCCGTAGGCCCAGTACTTCCGGCCCTTCGAATCCGTCTTCGTCAGGCCCTGGTCCACCCATTCCCAGATGCATCCTCCGAACAGGTTGGGGTACTTCTCGATCACGTCCCAGTATTCCCTCAGGTTTCCCACGGAATTCCCCATGGCGTGGCCGTATTCGCACATCACGAGCGGCTTGTCCCTGTTGTTTTTCGCGTAATCCTCGAGCCACGCGACCGTGGGGTACATCACGCTGTTGACGTCGGCGACCTCATTGTACCCCTCGTAATGAATGGGACGCGTGGGATCGGCCCGCTTCGCGTGCGCGGCCATGGCTCGGAAATTCTCCCCCGAACCCGCCTCGTTGCCGAGCGACCAGATGACCACGCTGGGATGATTCTTGTCGCGCTGGACCATGTTGTTGATGCGGTCCACGCAGGCGCCGGTCCACCGAAGGTCGCTTGCCGGTATGGTCTCGCGCAGGCCGTGCGTTTCGAGGTTCGTCTCGTCGATGAGATAGATGCCGTACAGGTCGCACAGGTCGTACCAGGCCGGATTGTCGGGATAATGGCAGGTGCGCACGGCGTTGAGATTGAATTGTTTCAGTATCAAAAGGTCCTGCACCATGCGCTCGATTGTCACCGCCTTGCCCCTGTCCGGATCGTGCTCGTGCCGGTTGACGCCCTTGAACAGAACCGGCTGGCCGTTGACCAGAAACCTCCCTTCCCTGATCTCGACTTTCCGGAACCCGAACCGGCATTGTTCGGCTTCGATTATTCTGCCGTCGCCGTCCTTCAGGACGAAAAGCACCTGATACAGATAAGGCGTTTCAGCGGACCATTTCTCGGGGTTGGAGATTACGGTTTTCATGTCGAGGATGGTTTCCGCGTTCGGAGCCAGCCCGCCGACGGTCCGCCTGAGAAGCGGCGCGATGCCCACGGGACGCTGGGTGCTGTCGAGAAGCGACACCTCCAGCGTCACGGATTTTGTCTTCTTCTCTGAAAGATTGGCAACTTTCGCGGTGATGAGCAGGTCCGCGTCGCGGTACCGGCCGTCGAGGTCGCATCGCACGAAAAAGTCGGCCAGGTGGACCTTCGGCGTGGAAAACAGGAACACGTCGCGGAAGATGCCGCTGAACCGCCACATGTCCTGGTCTTCGAGGTAGGACGCGTCCGAATACCGGAACACCTGGGCGGCCAGCAGGTTCTTCCCCTTTTTGAGGAAAGGCGTGAGGTTGAATTCCGCGGGCGTCATGCTGTCCTCGCTGTATCCGACGAAACGGCCGTTGATCCAGAGATACAGGGCGGACTGGACTCCGTCGAAGCGGATGAAAACCGGACGGTCCTTCCAGGATGCCGGGACTTCGAATACCGTCCGGTATGACCCGACCGAATTCTGTGCCCGCGGCACGAGCGGCGGCCTGCTGACGTCGAACGGATAGACAATGTTCGTATAAATCGGAATGCCATAGCCATGCATCTCCCATTGGCCCGGAACCGGGATCGTCTTCCATCCTCCGTCGTTGTATTCCGGCCTGTAGAAATCCTTCGGCCTGTTGTCCGCTCCCGTCACCCAGTTGAATTTCCAGTCGCCGTTGAGCGAAAGAAAATACGGGGATGCCTCCCTGCGGTCCGAAAGTGCGGTCTCCGCGTCCGCGTACGGCAGCAAAGTCGCGTGCGCCGGCTCCTTGTTGAGGCGGAAAATTCCGGGATCTTCGATCTCAGTCAAATCGCCTGAAAAGCCCTGGACCGCTCCGGCAAGCGTAATCCCAAAGCCGGCCAGGATCAAACGTTTTAACTTCGTCATCGCATGCTCTCCTTTATTTTTACCCCCCTTGCCAAAGAGTAATAATATATCCATTTCGCTTCAGCTTTTCAACGGTTTCTTTTTTACGGGGCCATAAATTCGTTGACATTATCCGTCCGGATGCATATATTTTTGACACAATTCCCGTTATTTGAATAACCGCTCCACACTGGATGGAACAGACCCATGAAACCCGACCCGCCATTTTTCAAAGACGGAGGCACCTGGATTTCGGAAGGTTTTTATTACGGCCGGGACAATATGCCTTCCCCATTCCGCGGTGTCATGACCGTGCGGCATGAGGGCGAAAACATATTCATCACGGGATCCGGAGAGCTGATTCTCAGCGATCACAATACCATCAGAATCGAGAACCATTATACCGCCGTAAAAAGCGATTCTCCCGAAATCCGGTGGCAGTCTGAAAATCCGGTGATCGGCGCATTATCCGGCACCTATTATCTCTTCGATGACAGTATCGTTTCCCTTTTTCGGGATGAAAAAAAATCCATTTTCGGCTCCGAAACGCTCGTCTTCGATGGCGCCGGATATGTGGTGCGGGGAGTTCTGGTAAAAGACGAAGTCGTCCTTTCCAGATGGGCGTTGAAATACTCGTCCTGATAATAGGACGACTTTACGGGAGGATTTCTGGCGGTTCGAATTCTGGTTGTTCTGGCTGTCGGTTACGTTTGCGTCTGCGCCTGCACCTATTTCATGCAGCGCCGTCTAATGTATCATCCTAGCCCGGACATGCCTTCCGAGGACGAGATCAGGGCTGCGGATCTTGCCGTCTGGCCCAAGCAGGGAGATTCATTCCGGGGCTACATCAATCAGAACATTCCGGATGGGCGCCCTGGATTTATCGTCGTGTTTCACGGAAATGCCGGAACGGCGCTGGATCGCGGGTATTACCCGAGGATGCTGGGCGCATTAAGTCACCGCGTGCTGCTGGCCGAATATCCGGCATACAGCGGACGGAAGGGCGAATTGAACGAGAAAAACATTGTGGAAGACGCAAGGGCCACCGTCCGCATGGCTCGTGAACAATTCGGCGGCCCAGTGATCGTTGTCGGCGAATCATTGGGCTGCGGCGTGGCCGCGGGAGTCGCGGCGGATCCGCGGGTTCCGGTCGACGCGGTCCTGTTGATCACCCCCTGGACCACCCTGCCGGATCTCGCCCAAAAAATTTATCGGTTCCTTCCCGCCCGATGGCTCGTTCGGGACAAATTCGACAACTTGCGAAATCTCCGGAATTTTCGCGGCTGCGTGGCCGTAGCGGTCGCCGAAAACGATGAGGTCATCCCCGTTCAACTCGGCCTGAAACTCTATGCGGCCCTCACGAATGAAAAGCGGCTGTGGATGTTTAAAGACGCTGGGCATAATTCGTGGAATGACCGGGCGGGAACTGCCTGGTGGCGGGAAGTCATGGGGTTTCTGGAGAGAACCGACCTGCCGGAGAAATCCCGGCGATGAAATCATGGAGAGCCGTCCTCGTTATCCTTTCATGTCTCCCGTTGATTTCGGCCGTGCCTCAAAAAGCGGATTCGCCATCCTTCCTGCGATTGACCGGCGGAACCGCCGTCCACTTCCAAGGAGCAGACGGCCCGGCTGATGAATCTTGGCAAGCCGTTATGTGAGGATAAAGATAAAGGATAAAAATGAATTTCAGAAAATTCTTCAAACTGGACGAATACGGCTCCACCGTCGGGCGCGAGCTCCTCGGCGGGGCGACCACGTTCTTTACCATGGCCTACATCATCATCGTGAATCCGAAAATCCTCGAAGCCGCCGGCATTCCGTTCGGACCGTCGATGGTGGCCACGATTCTGACGGCGTTTTTCGGTACCCTGATGATGGGCGTGTACGCCAACCGCCCGTTTGCCGTTGCGCCGTACATGGGTGAAAACGCGTTTATCGCCTTCACCGTCGTCAAGGTGCTGGGATACAGCTGGCAAACGGCGCTCGGAGCCATTTTTATCGGCGGCGTGCTGTTTACCCTGATCACGGTTTGCCGCGTTCGAACCTGGCTGGCCAAGGCGATACCCGAGAGCCTGAAAATGGCCTTTGCGGTCGGAATCGGGCTTTTCCTGACATTCATAGGACTGAACGAAACCGGAATTGTCGCGGTCGGGATCCCCGGCGCTCCGGTTCATGTCGGGAATTTCCATTCGCCGGCGATACTGCTTGCCGTCGCCGGATTTCTGCTGATCGGCTTCTTCATGATCAGAAAAATCAAGGGCGCCATCCTGCTGGGGATTCTGGCGATCACCTTTCTTTCATTTGTCATTGGAACGACCGCCCTGCCCGAACGATGGATCGGCATGCCGCCCGGCTTGGGCCCGGTTTTTTTGCAGCTGGACATCAAGGGGGCGTTCACCTGGGGATTCTTCGCCGTGATGCTCACGATTTTGGTCATGGACTTCGTTGATACGCTCGGCACCCTGATCGGGTTGTCGCATCGCGCGGGCCTGCTCGACAAGGACGGAAATCTGCCGGAAATGGAAAAGCCGATGCTCTGCGACGCGCTCTCGACGGTCGTTGCCTCGCTGCTCGGGACGAGCACCGCCGGGGCTTATATCGAATCGGCCACGGGAATCGAGGCGGGAGGCCGCACCGGACTGGCCTCGGTGTTCACCGCGTTCCTGTTTCTGGTCGGCCTTTTTTTCTACCCGTTCTTCACGGCGATTCCCGCCCATGCCTACGGGCCCGCGCTCATCGTCGTGGGCATGCTCATGATGTCGCCGGTGAACCGGCTAAGGGTTGACGATCTGACTGAGTTTCTTCCCGCGTTCTGCGTCATCGTTCTCATGAGCTTTACCTACAATATCGGCATCGGAATGACGGCGGGTTTTGTCATGTACCCGCTTTTAAAGGTGATTTCCGGAAAAATCAGGGAAGTGCCCGCGGGCCTGTGGATTCTCGGAGCGTTCTCCTTGCTGTTTTTCGTGTTTTACCCGTACTAGACGGATGCTCCCCTCCAGTCATTCCGCGGACCGGCCCGCGGGAAGGAACACCGTCAGGTCGTCGTAGCCGAATCCTGAAAAGGAGAAGCCATCGTGATGAAAAGGGTAGATGCAGCCTGTCTCATTCAACTGGCTTTCACGTTGATTTCAGCATCCGCAAGAATTCCGGATCCGCCCTCTCCCCGGCGTCTGCCCGAGGGGACCGTCGTTCTGCGCGATCTCGCCTATGTCTCCGGCGGTCATGAGCGTCAGAAGCTCGATCTCTATCTCCCGAAGCAGGGTAATCCTCTGCCGCTGGTCATCAACGTGCACGGCGGCGCCTTTTTGGCGGGGGACAAATCGGACGGCGTTCCGGCCGACTTTCTGAACCGGGGTTATGCCGTGGCATCCATCAACTACCGCCTGAGCGGGGACGCCGTTTTTCCGGCCCAGATCGAGGACTGCAAGGCGGCCGTCAGGTGGCTGCGGGCAAACGCGCAGAAATACCGTCTGGATCCGGACCGCTTTGCCGCATGGGGCGCGTCCGCGGGAGGGCATCTGTCCGCAATGCTGGGAACCACCGGTTCTGTGAAGGAATTTGACGTGGGCGAACACGTGGACGTTTCGAGCCGTGTGCAGGCCGTGGTCGATTATTTCGGCCCCACGGACTTTCTGCAAATGGATCAGCATCGTGTGCCGGGCGGCCAGTTCCACGATCCGCCGGATTCGCCGGAATCCCGCCTGATCGGCGGAGCAATCCGGAAAAACAGGAAAAAAACGGCAAAGGCTAATCCGATCACCTACCTGACAAAGGACACGCCGCCCTTTCTGATCGTTCATGGGGATTCGGATCCGCTGGTGCCTCACCACCAGAGCGAGCTGATCGCAGATGCATTGAAAGTATCAGGCGTACCCGTTATCTTTTACACCGTCAAGGGCGGCGGCCACGGAGGCTTTCAGGATCCCGAGGTTCCAAGACTCACGGAGGAATTCCTGGCGAAACATCTCAAGCCGGCGCGGTAAACGGACAACTCCCCATATGAGATAAGGACAATCCGATGCCCTACAATGAGGAACTGGATTCCCGGATCGCGAAATCGGTCTCGAAGTGGTATGCCGAGCGCAAAAAAATGTTCGGCGGCACCGCAAAAGCCTTCGCTCAAACCCTTCCGCCTAAATAAACCGTTCCGGACTTGTGCAATGTCGAAGAATCCAATCAAGCAGGAGGGCAGAACCGTGATGATCGTGACGGGGGCGGTAGCGCTTGTTCTCATCGTGGGATGCCTGATCATCGAATGGATCATCTACCAGCGGCTCACTTTGGTGGACCCGACCTCCAGCAGTAACCTTCGCAACCGACCGGACGATTTCAAAGTCTATGGCAATCCCTACGAATCGTTCGACACCAAACCCTATGCCATGCCCGTGTTTGAGAGCGTGTCCATTGCCAGCCGTCAACCCGGCGTGCGTCTGGCGGGCTGGAACATCGCCGGAAATCCCTCGGCCCCCGCCGTGTTGCTGGTCCATGGCTGGCGCCAGGGAAGCTTCGACTCGAACGTGCTGACCGCCGCCGGAATGCTGCATCGGCACGGATTCAACGTCCTGCTCGTGGACCTGCGGAACCACGGCCGCTCCACCGTGGTCAACGGTCATGCCGGATTCGGTACGACCGAATACCGGGACGTTCTGGGCGCCTGGGATTGGCTGGTCTTGGAAAAGGGATTCGCACCCGGAAGAATCGGAGTGTACGGCGTATCCATGGGTGCCGTGACTGCCTTGATCGCAATGGCGAGCGAACCCCGGATCGCCGCCGTGTTCGTGGATTCTCCCTTTTTTGACATCCGGCAGCTTCTTGAGGAGCAAGTCGCCAAAAAAAAGTTACCCCGCTTTCTGGCCCTCGGCAGCCTTCGGCTTGGACGGTTGATTGTCCGGGACGATTTGCTTTCTCGGAATCCACAGGAAGCCTTCGAACACCACGCCGGACGTCCGATCTACATGGTCCACAGCACGGCCGACAAATACATGGACGTCAACCATCAACAGGCATACATTGCTCTGGCGAAACGGACCGGCGCGAACGCCGTCTTCTGGCTGCCCGAAGGGGCCGGCCACGTTCACTCGGAGTTCATGTTTCCGGAGGAATACGAACACAGGTTGACTGAGTTTTTCGGAAAGGCGCTGGGAAGGTGAAGCTGCTGATCGCGCTGGCTTTCGATGCTGCACGCAGCGCGGACCTGGGCGTCCGCTCTCTGGCGGAATCCGCGATGCAGGAGGGCGCGACCCCGCAGGAAATCGCGGAAACCGTGCGCGTCGCGTACCATCTGGCGGGCGTGGGAAGTCTATACACGGCGTCGAGGGGATTGAAGGGATTGGTTTGATGAAAATCGTGATTAACAGATAAAGGCTGAATAGATTATATCGCGCATAGACAGACCCAGGGAGTTACCCATGTGCTGTTTTTTCGACACCGAAACTCGACGTCGACAATCCTTGAAAATGCATCCACCACTCAATCGAATTGCGTCATCGCGAGGGAGCGCCGCCACACGCTCTGCGGGTATCATGACAACTTCCGCGGCCGAAGCGATCCCCTTGCGGGTGAGAAGAGGGGTTGAAGCCTTTGCCCATGATTTGGGGGACTGCCACGGCGAGTTGTTTTGATAATATCAAAAATCCACTAAGTTTTTAGTAGGGAGCCCTTCAAGCACTTGGCGCGCATTATCCTCATCCTCTGCGCGCTTTGCGTTTTTTCCCTTTGCGCCCTCTGCGTGAAATACCAATGAAAAGTCTGCGTGCGAGAGGTCCTTCAGAAGATCGCGGATTACCGGAACAGCGCCTCGATGTCGTCCTTCGTCAGCGACTTGAATCCCGCCGCTTCGCCCGCGATGAGACGGCACGCGATTTTCCTCTTTTTTTCCTGCAGTTCCAGAACCTTTTCCTCGATCGTCCCCTTCGTGATCATCTTGTACACGAATACCTTTTTGTTCTGACCGATGCGATGGGCCCGGTCCACGGCCTGCGTTTCGACGGCCGGATTCCACCAGGGATCATATAGAATCACGTAGTCCGCGGCCGTGAGGTTGATGCCAGTGCCGCCGGCCCGCAGGCTGATCAGAAACACATTCCGGTCCGGCCGAGTCTGGAATTCGCGGACCTCCTTCTCGCGGTCGCGGGTCCTTCCGTCGAGGTAGGAATGGGGGATTTTTTCGGCGTCCAGGTGTTCGCGGATGATCTTCAGCATCGTCACGAATTGTGAGAAGACCAACACCTTGTGCCCTTCCGAAAGAACGTCTTCGAGAATTTCCTTGAGCGATTCGAATTTCTCGGAAACGGTGTGGATTTCGCCGACCAGCCGGGGATGGCAGGCGATCTGGCGGAGACGCAGCAGCCCCTCCAGAACCAGCATCCGGGATTTCTGCAAGCCCTGCTCCTCGATTTTTTTCAGGATGAGACCCCGGTACGCGTCCTTCCATTTCTGGTACATCTTCTCCTGGGGCGCGGCCATGGGACAGAGATACGTCTGCTCCACCTTGGGGGGAAGCTCCTTCGCGACCACGTCCTTGGTGCGTCGCAGGATGTAGGGATGGACGAGCCGCTTCAGGAGCCCGGCCGCTTCGCCTTCCGGATCTCTGTCGATGGAGGAGGCGAACTGCCGCTTGAATCCCTGGAGCGGCCCGAGCATCCCGGGATTCAGGAACGCGAATTGCGACCAGAGGTCAATGCTCCGGTTTTCTACCGGCGTACCCGTGAGGGCGAGCCGGTATTTCGCATCGAGCAGCCTGACCGCCCTGGCCGATTGCGTCGCGGGATTCTTGATTTTCTGCGATTCGTCCAGGATGACGCAGTGAAATCGTAAGTCCTTGAACATCAAAATGTCGCGCAGCAGCACGCCGTAGGTCGTCAGGACGAGATCGGCACGGCGGAAGTCGGACGTGTTCCGGATGCGTTCCTGCCCGGTATGCCTCATGATCCGCAGATCCGGCGTGAATTTTCCGATTTCATTTTCCCAGTTGAAAACCACGGTCGTGGGGCAAACGATCAGACTGGGTCCCGGCGCGCCGTTTTCTTTTTCCTTTTGGATGAAGGCCAGCGCCTGTATGGTCTTGCCGAGCCCCATGTCGTCGGCGAGCAGTCCTCCAAAGGGGCCGGATTTCAGAAAACAGAGCCATTCGAATCCCGCCTTCTGGTAAGGCCGGAGTATGCCGCGCAGGCCGGAAGGCGGATGCTGGCGGCCGATTCCCGAAAAATCCTTGAGAAAGGCCAGGTTCCGTTTGAAGGCCTCGTCCGTGCGGGCGGAGGACGCCTCATCGAGCAGCGAGTCCACCAGGCCTACGTGCCATTTCGAAAAACGCAGTCCGTCGCGTTCGTGCCGGGCGAAAAGGAAGAGCGCCCGGATTTTTCTGACCCAGGCGTCCGGCAGTTCTCCGAGACTGCCGTCGGAAAGTCGCACGAGCCGTCCGCCGGTTTCGATCGCTTTGCGGAGATCCGCGCTCGATGCCTTGGACCCGTTGAAATCCACGCCGAGTTTCAGATCGAACCAGTCGATCCCGGAGGCGATTTCCAGACTCAATTTCGGCCTGCCCGTCCTGACCCGGTATTTTTTGAGCGCGCCCCTGCCGAAGACGACGAAGCCGGACGCTGCAAGCGATGGCAGTTTCCGAAGCAGCCAGTGCACCGTCCGTCCGGGCGGCAAAAACAGCCTTCCTGATCCGTCGCGTTTCACCCCGCTTTTCTCGAGGGCGTGAAGCGCCTGCTTTTCCCCTTCGAAATCACGGGTGATCCTGAAAAACGAGAGCGGTTCCGCCTCTTGATTCAGCACGCGGTCTCTCGGATCGTTCGCGTCCAATTCGCTCCGGTGATATAGAAACTTCAGGGACATTTCCAGCCGCTCATCCCGTTCGTGCAGGGTGAGCCGCCTTTCGGTGAAGGACGTCACCTGTTGGAATCGGACGTCAGAGGGCAGGCGGACGGGGATGTCCGTGTGGGACAGGAGGGCCTCGAGGAAAGGGACGAAATCAGGCTGCGGGATGCGGATTTGTTGCGGTAGGGCGATGGCGGCTGCGAGCAGGGATTGGGAGCATGCGGCCTCCATCCGGACCAGGACGTGATCCCTGAGAACCCAGCAGGGATCCGCCGTCAGCAGCCGGTCCCGTCCCGTCATCGGTTCTGTGCGTCCGTTCGAAACGAGGTTGATTGACAAATCGTAATGGGGTCCGGACCTGACGAATTCCGCTTCGATTCCCGCGGGAGCGGAATCAAATTCCAGCCGTCTTCGTGGAATCTGCGATTCCGCGAGATAGACCGGACTTTCTCTGAGCAGGTCGAACAGGGCTCCCAGTGTTTCGCCATATTCCAGAACCCGGCGTTGGTCTGAGCCGGCCCGGCCGGGATTCCCGTGAGGATTTTGAAAACCAAGCCGGTCCTGCAAGAGTTCCTGAAGCAGGGCCAGCACGTAGGGATCCGCATCCGAACACGAAACCGTTTCCGAATCGAAGCGAACCTCGCCGGCTTCAGAGAGCCGGCCCAGTTCGCTGTTCAGCTTGACGTACGCTTTTTTCGGAGTCAGCGTCCAGTTGTAGGGAAACAGTTCGATCAGGTAGATCAACCGCCAGGGTTTACGCGCTGCCCCGTCCTTGCGGCGCCTTTGCTCATCGGTTATCCGCTTCAGCAGTCTCTCCGACGGAGCGAGCCTCGAATCCCCCGCGGCGTCGGCCCGGTTCTTCTCGATATATTCCTTGGCCTTGAGCAGGGTTGCGGCAATGTGCTTGCAGGTTTTCCAATGGGGACAGTCGCAGTCCACGTCGAGCGCCCGGCCGCGGCGCACGATCACGACGTGGTAATACCGCTGGCCCTCGACGGTCGCTTCAATGCGATCGGCGTCGACGTGCTCCAACCTGACCAGTCCCCGACGGTAATATTCGAATCCTCTTTTGTAAATGATCGGAGTGACCAGATTTTGGATGGCCTGAAGGGTGACGTCCATGTTTATCGGGCCAGAATCTTGAATTTTTCGACGAGTCGCGCCGGTTGATAGGAAAGTTTGGCCTTCCGCAGATTCTCCTCGCCCAGATCCTGTTCCCGGTTGATCCAGGGAACCAACGCCCATTGTTCCCGGACGAATCTCTGATTGATCACGGCAAAGAGTCCATGAATGTCGGGATCGGCCTTCTCGATGTGGATGACCGCCGTTTCCGCGTTCAGGCGGCCGCTCAGCGTGAACGCCTCGACCTGGCCGTCGATCAGAATGGTGCCGCCCGCAAGGTCGAGGGAGTCAAAATGGATGAACGCCTGCCGGACCGCATCGACCTCCGCCTGCAGGACCGGGTTCCGTTCGCAGTCGCGGTTCAGACACCAACGGTCCAGAACCCGTATGCATTCGGGGATGAGATCCTCCGCAAGCGGCAAAAACTGCATATTGGGATGTTGTTTCTCGAACCGGTTTAAAAAGTTCTTTTTTGAGTGGAACTTGCGGCCCGCAAGTGAGATGAGGTCCGAAGAGGCGTACACGTAGTCGAAATGATCACGCTGGGGTACGACCTGCAGGGATCCATCCGCTCGCACCTCACCCGCGAACCGGGCGTCCGCTTTCTGAATGGAGGGGGCGATGGCCTTCCCCTCGCGCGCCAGCCATTCCAGCATGGCCTTGGCCGCCTCGATTCTGGGTGCCTGACCCAGCGGCATTAAAAAATAGGTCTCCTGATCGAGCGGATTGGACAGGAACAGCAGTAATTCCCCGTACCGCGTCCATTGAAAATGATAATGATTCCGCCAGATAAAAAAATTCGTGAACGTCCATTCCGACGTTTGCGGCTGGTAATTTCTGAAAACCGGTTCGAGCACTTTCCGGTCTTCCAGCTCAATCGGCTTGAATTCGGGGAATTGAGGCGTCAAATGGGGACCTTTCGTTTGGAAGAATTGGTTAGAGGTTATGGGTTTCCAAGTTACGAATTACGGGTTCCGAGTTCAGAGTTCAGGGTTACAGGTTATCGGTTTCGGTAGTCGAGTTACGGTTCACGGGTCACAACACACACTTCACGTCTTACGTCTTACGTCTCACGCCTCACGTCTCACGCTTTACGCCTCACCCGCTTCGCATACATCCCCGCCGCGCGGATCGCTTCGAGCATGCTCGTTTCGTCAGCGATGCCCCTTCCCGCGATGTCGAAGGCCGTGCCGTGATCGACCGAAGTCCGCAGAAACGGAAGCCCCATCGTCAGGCTCACCGTGCGGCGGAAATCCAGGGTTTTGGCCGCGATGTGTCCCTGGTCGTGGTAAAGGGACAGTACGCCGTCATAGCGCCCCTCGTTTGCGATGTGAAACACGCTGTCCGCGGGTATGGGACCGAATGCCCGGCAGCCCTGCTTTCGGGATTGCTCGACGGCGGGCAAAAGGATCTCCGTCTCCTCCCGGCCGAACATCCCGTTTTCGCCGGCATGGGGATTCAGGGCGGCGACGGCCAGCTTCGGATTCCGAATTCCAAGCTGTTTCAGGAACCGGATGCATTTGGCAATCGCCCGGCTCACGTTTTCCCGGGTGAGGGACGCGGAAACTTCCGAGAGCGGAATGTGCCGCGTGAGAAAAAAAACGCGCAACCGTCCGACCATGAAGAGCGTGGTTTCTTCGAACGCGCCGGTGTGGACTTTCAGGATTTCCGTATGGTCCAGTTCGCGGCATCCGCCCAGCCTGAGCGCCTCCTTCTGGATCGGCGCCGTCGCGATCCCGTCGATCCAGCCGTGAAGCGCGAGCGCGATGGCGTTGGAAAAGGACTCGTGGGCGCTCCTTCCGCACTCCGCGGACACTCGGCCGAATCGCACACGCCGGGTCAGAACGTTCGTGGGTATTAAAAGAACCGATTTCTCCGAAATGCGCTTCGGCGGCATGCTTCCGATTTCGATGATTTCCTTCTTCCGGCCCAGGATGCCCATCATCTGGTCCAGCACCAGACGGTCCCCGAACAGGACCGGACGCACTCCGGAAGGAAAATTCCGCGAGAAAAGCGATTTCAGGACGATCTCCGGGCCGATCCCCGCCGGATCTCCGACCGTAATTCCGATGATTGTCTTGGATTCCGATTGCTTCATTGAACCGCCTGATATGGATGGAACACGGACCTTCGGCGGATGAGACGGATTTGGACGGATAAAAATTTTTTTATAATATCTGTGCTTTGGTAAATTTTGTCAAAGTCCTGCAATATTATTATCCGTTCAAATCAGATACATCAGTTCGACTTGCCCGGAACTCCGGACCTGTTTTGGACTCGGGATCCGTCCGGCACTCCAGACCTGTCCGGGTCACCGGATCCGCCGAAGGTCCGTGTTCCATTCTTTACCGATATGTCACGATAATCGCCGGACTGGGATCGCTCAGGCTTCCCGTGTCGTCGATCGGCCGGCCGAAGGTCCGGACCGCCGACACCCGGTAGCGGTACGACTTGAGCGTATCCACTCCCTCGTCGATGAATCGCGGCAGAATCGAGGTGCCCCGGAAAACGGACGCAAAACCCGTATCCGTCTTCGAGACGGAAGAGGACGGGATGTCGCGGGTGACGATGTAATACACCGCTCCTTTCACCGAGTTCCACCTCAGGTGGATGCTTCGGTCAGGATTGAATGAACCCGAAAGTCCCGCGGGCGCGGCGGGCGGTCCGTCGTGGAATCGGATGCCCAGAATGACGGATTTTCCATCCGGGTCCTTGGATTCAGTCGCGGCCATCAGAACGTCTTCCGGAAGGACCGCCAGGTGCGGGGACGGATCCGTTCGGGGCGAATCAAGCAGCTGGGTTTCCCCTTCCCATGATAGACCCCAGTCGTAACTCCTGACCAGACTGACGCCCTCAGGCCAGCGGTCCCTGAACGCGCAGACAAGCGTTCCGCGGGCGGTGATGGCTAGGTCGGGCCGTTTCCCCTGGATGCCCGTTTGACGGGGTTTTCCCCAGGTTGCACCGCCGTCTTCGGATTGGGTTTCATAAAGGTACGGATCTTCTTCGCCTCCCTCCATGAGGCAGAGCAGCCGTCGATCGGGCAGGCGCACGAGGGTTGGTTTCCGATAGGACACACTCCCGAAGGAATCCGCCGACACGGTCCGGAACGTTTCCCACTTCTCTCCTTTGTCCCCGGAAACAGCCAGGAGAACCGCCGTCCCGCCATTTCTTTTTCCGGCCGTCAGGGGCGCCAGCAGCGTGCCGTCGTCCAGGATCAGCATGTCTTCCGAAGTCGCGACCCATTCGTATTTCGGGAGATGGACAAATCTCGGAGCCGTGAATGCGGCGCCATCGTCGTAGGAAAAGGAGATGAAAAAACCCGGGTTCATGAGCCCGGTTCGTTGTGCGGCTCCGGCCCCCCAGCCGTATATCAGGATTACCTGCCCTTCCGGAAGCTGAAACAGGCAGGGATTCTGAAAGTCCTGCAGGCCGGTCAGCACGGATTTGGGATTGCTCCAGGTCCTTCCATCGTCTGTTGATCGGCTGAAAAAAACGATTTTGTCCCGGCTGCCGGATGTTTTCCCGGGCCCCTTGAACACCAACGCCAGCGAACCCGTCTTCAGGCGGAGAACCGCGGGCGATGAAGCGGCGAATTCGGACCGGACGAGGATGAACGGAACGGATGCGCCGGGCCTTGGATGCCCGTCAGGCAGGCGGATAGTTTTCATCTGCCGGCAGCAGCAGAAAAACGCGAGCCCTGCGGTCCCGAAAACCAGGTATCGCCTCATTCCGCGGTTCCTCCGATTGGGGTGGTTTCTCCGCATCTGGCGGGAATGCATCGTTTAGTTTACCATATTAAAAATGGAAATGCAAGAAATTTCTGGTTGAATCGGCGGAAATGGATTTCATTGACAAGCATGAAACGGTTCGCTTTCATGGCACCACACGGCGCCCGGCGTTCACGGCTGCATGTCCCCGGCGGTGGCGCTTTTCTGCCACTGGGTGATCAGCATCCCCACCATGCCGATCACCAGCCCCGCCAGCAGAACGACCGCCGCAATCATGCCCAGGAGCGCCATGAGATCCTGTTTGGCGGTGGTGCGCCGTTGCCGGATGAACTCGGTGATCAGCGTGTCGTAAAACAGCTTTCCCGCAAAGACCACGAACAGGCAGATCCCCGCCACGACGCGGGCGACTGACATCCGCTGCCTGCCGAGTTCAACGATCGGCCAAAGCAACCAGACCACGAACGCCCATTTCAGGATTTCCAGGGCGGTCCCCGCCCAGTCCATGAGAACGGCCTTTCTCCTGAGATTTTCTTCCGGCGTGCCCACGGTGCCTCCTCCTGTCATGTTTCCAGCCAGAATGCGTCTTCGATGTGCCGCAGCACCGTTGCGCCGCGTTCCCGGATGACGGACACCACGTCGAAACGGCAATCCTGATGCCCCGGAGGATTCCCTGCGAGGAAGGCGGCCGCCACCCGTCCGATGCGCCTCTGCTTGCGGATGTCCACCCGGTCCTCCGGTTCCCCGAAAACCCCCGCGGAACCGGATTTCACCTCGACAAACACGAGCGTTTCCCCATCCATCGTGATGAGGTCGATTTCACCACGCCCGGCGCGGAAATTCCGTTCGAGTATCCGGTGACCCTTGCCCTGCAGCAGGCTCATCGCCTCCTGCTCCCCCCGTCTTCCTTTCAGAATTTTGTCTCTGGATGCAGGCCGCATGCGGTTCACCATTCCGGCAGGTGGAAACTGCGGCGGTGCAGGTCGCAGTATCCGAATTCCCTGATGGCCCGCACGTGCGCTTTCGTGCCGTATCCCTTGTGCCTCGAAAATCCGTACTGGGGATATTGCAGGTCGTATTCGGCCATGATCCTGTCGCGCGTCACCTTGGCGATGATGGAGGCCGCCGCGACGGTGAAACTTTTCCGGTCTCCCTGGACGATGGCCGTCTGGGGAATCGCGATATCGGGCAGGGCCCTGCCGTCCACGAATAAATGCTCCGGCTGCGGGGAAAGGCTGCGGACAGCCGTCCGCATCGCCTGGTAAGTGGCCTGGAGAATGTTGATGCGGTCGATGGTTTTCTCGTCCGCCACGCCCACGCCCACCGCGGTAGCACGCGACCGGATCAGGCCGTACAGCCTCTCTCGCTCCTTCTCCGGTACCTGTTTGGAATCGCGGACTCCTTCAATGATGATGTTCTTGGGAAACATCACCGCCGCGGCGACGACAGGTCCGGCCAGAGGCCCTCGCCCCGCTTCATCGATCCCGGCGATCCATTCAACGCCTTGATCCCGGAGTTCACGCTCAAAAATCAGGAGCGGATGCTCCGCGTAACCTCCCAATGATGACCTCCCATTCTCCCGCGGAGGAGCCATCGGCGATCCGGAATCGGTTAGAGTTTGGCCAGTGCCTGGTCCAGCTGCCGTTTGAATTGGTCGTACGGCAACGCGCCTGAAAACCGGAGAACGGGATTCCCCCCGGCGAACAGCATCACCGTGGGAATCCCGGAAATCTGAAACCGCGAGGCGAGGTGCGGCTTTTTATCCACGTTCACCTTGATCGTCACGACCCGGCCCTTGTATTCAAATGCGACTTTCTGAACGGTCGGGGAAAGCATTTTGCATGCACCGCACCATTCGGCCCAGAAATCCACCAGCACCGGTTTCTCGGATTGGGCGATGAGATCATCGAACGATTTTGGAAGGGTTGATTGTTCCATATCCTGATATATTACTTCTTTTTATATTATAAACCAATCTTTGTCCGCGTTGATCCGCACCATCCGCTCCAATCCGTGTTCCATTTCGCGCATCAGGACTTGCACCCGCCGCCGCAGCTCGAACAGCTCCCTCCGCCGCAGGAGTGGCCCGCGCCCGCCCCCGGATTGGACAGTTTGCCGCCCAGGTATGGCACCCCGAAAAATTCCTGAAGTTCGTGCCCGCCGCATTGGGGACAGCGGATTTCGCTTTTCTTCGACATGGCAGTGAACGTGTCAAAATGACGGCTGCATGCTTTGCAGTTGAATTCATATGTCGGCATCAAAGATCCTTTCTTCTCTGAATGTCTGTCCGATCAGGCCTTCCATTTCTCCCGATGAACGATCTCGGTGAACGGCTTTCGCGGCCTGGGATTCGATGCATGTTTCGGATAACCGAGGGCCAGGAGCGCGACGACGCGCACCAATTCCGGAATGCCGAGAATTTCACGCACCCGGTCTTCGTCGAATGCGCCGATCCAGCACGTGCCCAGTCCCAGAGACGTGGCCGCGAGCGTCATGTGGTCGACCGCGATGGATAGATCAACGGTGTATGCGGACTGTCCGCAGCTCATGACATGGCTCGATTCCGCGGCGCAGCAGGCGATCACCACCGGCGCTTCGGCCACGAATCCCTGTCCCTCGGCGGCGATGGAAAGAAGATGACGCGTCTCCTGGTCGCACACTGCCACGAACCTCCCCTCCTGCCGGTTGTTCGCCGAAGGCGCAAGCCGGGCGGCCTCCAGCACCTGGTTTAGAATCTCCTCCTCGACCGGTTTATTCAAATAACTCCGCACCGACCGTCTCGTTCGAATTGCTTCCATGACGTCCATTCAATGACTCCCTCTAAATAAACCCAATTCCGAGTATCGGGAGAGGACAGGTTCCCGCCACGCGGGAACCTGAGTGAGGCGCAATACTCCCCAAATCAGCATTTAACCTCCAGACCCGGCGGTTGGTTCCGGACGGGATGCCGAAAATCCGGCTCACGCCCTCACCGCGATCGGGCACACTTCCGCGTACGCGCAGTACCGGCAGCTCTGGTACGAAGGTTTTGCAACGTAGTCGCGTCTACGTATGCCCGCCGCAGCTCTGAGGATCTGTTCCCCAGTTTTGGAAAGCCGCTTCTCCGTCATCTCGGCCCTGCCCGTGAGCCCTGATTCGAGAAATCGGAGTTCGGTCAAATACGGCATGACCTCGAACGCCTTGAGGTAGGCCATCGCGTAAATCGCCAGCTGGAGGCTTTCCTCGGTGCGCTTGTCCGCCGCCTCCTGCTGGTAGACCTCGGAGGACTTGAAATCCACGATCACGATTTTCCCGTCCCGCTCGTCTACCCGGTCCCACCGGCCTTCGATCCTGTTGTTTTCGAGCATGAAGTTGAAACGTTCCTCGACCCGCTTCGGAACGGCTCCGGAGGCCTCCTCCGATTCGAAAAACGTCCGGAGTGCCGATTTTCCCGCGGCGAACCGCTGCTCCTCGTGGTCGCGCGACAGGAATCCGACGTTCTTCCACGCGCCCTCGAACACGCGGACCAGGTCGTCAAGGGAGGCGGGCAGGTTCTGGATCTTGTGCTCATGGTAGTATTCGATGGCTTTGTGCAGGGATTTTCCGTACACCACGGTGTGGTGCTCGAGAATCGGCACGCGGAGGATGTGAACGTATTTGTATTTCAGGGGACAGGTCAGATAATCGTCCACCTGGTAATGCGAAAGCGGGAGGGTCCGGTCATCGGGAAGGGGCGCCATGCCGTCAAGCAGCCCTTCCTGGACCGGGGCGAAACGCCGGATTCTCTCCTCCGCGCTCGACTTCAGGTTCACCTGGTCCACGTGGGGCCGGTCAAGCGCCTCGAGGACGAAGGGGCTCACCTTGCGTCTGCGGACTCCGCCGTAATCCTGGGCGCTCGTGAAAAACAGCCTATCGCGGGCGCGCGTCATCCCCACGTAGAAAAGCCGGCGTTCCTCCTGCATGTGGAAGTCTCCGGCCGGAAGGATTTCCCGGGTCAGCGCTTCGGGCAGTTCGATCGGATCCCCGCGCCTCGTGTGCGGGAACTTCTGGTGGATGAGGCTGGCCATGAAAACCACGGGCCACTCCAACCCCTTCGCGCGGTGGATGGTGAGCACGTTCACGGCTTCAAGGTCAGGGTCCGTCTCGGCGGCCGCAGGATCATCCCCGGCTTCCGTCAGCATCTGAAGGTGGCGGACGAAGTGGAACACACGGTCCTCCTCCGCCATCTGCGAGAACGACCAGATCACGTCGAAAAACCTCGCGATGTTCTGGATCTTCACCCCATCCTCCGGGCGTGGACTCTGCGAAAGCCGCTTCAGGTACCCGGAGTTCATCAGGAACTGGTAGAGCACGACGCCGGTGACGTTGTCGCGCGAGAGCTCGAGATACCGCTTGAGGTCGTCCACGATCTTTTTTATCGTGACCCTCCCCTCGGCGGAAAGGTCATTGAGCGCCTCGGAGGCGTCGGCACCTCGGAAAATATCGAGCAGGGTCCGGTGTTCGCGCCGGGCGGCGTTTGCGCAACGCTGCAGGTCCTCCATCGGCAGTTCGTATACCGGCGAGGACGAGAGGGCGTGCAGGTTAAGCGAATCCCCGAAATCCGCCACGGCCTTGAGAAACGAAACGAGGAGCCGGACCTCGCTCTTGACGTACAGTCCGCGGTTTCCCGAAAACCGCCAGGGCAGCCCCTTCAGGTTCATGGCGCGGATGAACGGATCGGCGTCCGCGTTCGACCGGACGAGGATGGCAATGTCGTTCGGCGTGACTTTCTTGGATTCGAGAAGCTCCTGGATCAGCGACGCGACCTTGTCGGATTCGGTCGTCAGGGTATCGCAGTGCATGTGCTCGACCGGGAATCCCTCCTGGCGGATCGAAACAAGCCGCTTGTCGATCCTGTTCTTGACCTCGAGGCGGTCGGGGTTGTTGTGCTGGATCAGCCGGTATGCGGTATCGAGGATCACCTGGGTGGACCGGAAGTTTTCGGTCAGCACGACCTGCCCGGCCGACGGATAAACATCCATGAAGTTGAGGATGTTGGATATCGCCGCGCCGCGGAACTTGTAGATGGACTGGTCGTCGTCTCCAACCACGGTCACGTTGCCGTTTTCTCCGCCAAGCAGGCGGACCAGTTGAAACTGCGCGCGGTTCGTGTCCTGGAACTCGTCCACGAGGATGTACCGGAAGCGTTTGCCGACCTCGCCGAGCACATGCGGCCTCTGCCTGAAAAGTTTCAGGACGAGTGTCACCTGGTCGCCGAAATCCGCTTTGCCCTTCTCCGCGAGCAGTTTCTGGTACGCCGCATACGTGGCCGCGATCTCCTGCTGGCGGGCGATTTCCTCGAGGATTTCCGGGTTCCGCCCCGCTTCTCGGTCTCCGGGCCCGGCATTCTCCCCGAGTTCCCGTGCATAGCGGAGATATTCGTCGGGCGGGACGTCCTCGTCCTTGGCCCTCGAAATCACCTTCAGCATGGCCTGGATGAATTTCGTGGGATCGGAAAGCGGCCGGTAGTGCTTCAGCGGGAATTCGAAGAGGTGTTCGCGGAAAAAAATCACCTGTTCCGCCTGCGACAGCACCTGGAAGTCGGGATTGAGTCCGAGTTCCAGCGCGAATTCGCGGAGTATCCGGTCGCCGAACGCGTGAAACGTCGAAACGTGCACCGCGGAGAAACCATACGGCAGAAGGACGTCCACGCGCGCCGCCATTTCGGCCGCTGCCTTGTCGGTGAAGGTTAGCGCGAGGATCTCATCGGGCTTCGCTTTTTTGGAATGGATCAGGTGCGCGATCCGCCGGGTGATCACGAGCGTCTTGCCCGTGCCCGCGCCGGCGACGATGAGCAGCGGGCCCTCGCCGTGCTCCACGGCCTCGCGCTGGCGGGGGGTGAGCTCGACGGGAGCGGAGGCGTCGGGAGAATTCGTCACGCCTGGTTTTTCCGTCATCTATCCTGCTTGATTCATAAATATCAACAAATGGATATCATGCTGAATCATTCCATTCTGTACATTTCCGTGATTTTTCCGTGGTGAACTTTTTCATCCTCATTCCTGTATCCGTGAATCATGATTCACCACGGAAGCTCACGGAAAAACACGGAATGATGAACATGACTTTGACAAATATAACAAAAAGCATATCTACGTGATCTGCTAAAGACCAGATGGAATAATTTTGAGCTCGGAACTCAAATCCAGAATTAGTCCAGGCTATAGTCTGAAAATGAAAAAGTCCATCCCGTCTTCTGTCAAGAAAACGGGATGGAAGGCATAAATTGCCCGATGTTACTTCGCCTGTTTCTTTCTGCTGGAAATCACGTAATACACAACAGCCGCGGTGATGAGCACCACGGGAACGACGTAGAGCAGAAGGGTCTGAGCGGATGTCATGGGTGTGTCCTCCTCAAACTGAGTTCATCCAGTGCCGTTTGAATCCGGCTTAGAATTGAACCTTCGGTGCCTGCTGGGCCTGATCCGCCGCCGCGAACTGGGGCCGTTCCTTGAATCCGAACATGCCAGCGAGGAAGGATTGCGGGAAGAACCGGATGTATTGGTTGTATTGCTGCACGGACTCCGTGTAGCTCCGCCGTTCCACCGCGATGCGGTTTTCCGTGCCGGCCAGTTCATCCTGCAGACGGATGAAATTCTCGTTGGCCTTCAGGTTCGGATACTGCTCGACCACGACCATGAGACGCTGCAACGCACCGGAAAGGCCGGCTTGCGCTTCCTGGAATTTCGCCAGGTTTTCGGGCGTCAGGTCCTTGGCGTTTAGGTTGGTCACGCCGCCGACTTTCGAACGCGCCTCGATAACCGCCTGGAGCGTTTCCCGTTCGTGCTTCGCGTACCCCTGCACGGTTCCGACGAGGTTGGGAATCAGGTCGTACCGCCTCTGGTAGACGTTCTGGACCTGGGCCCATTTCTGTTTCACGTCCTCGTCGTAGCGGACCATCTGGTTCCGTGTCTTGAAAATCCACGACACCGCCATCAATGCGGCGATCGCCAGAACGACCAGGATACCGCATCCGATTTTCACGCCTTTTGACATGCTTCCTCCTGTGATAGGGTGATTTTACTTTGCTTCCATCCGATCCACCAGTTTGCACAGCCGCTCGATTTCGGCGATGTACCGTTCCATGAAGTTTTCGAGTTCGAATTTGGCGTAGGTGATCCCCTTCTGCCGGATCATGGCCAGGTTCTGGAACAGCGCGATGTCGAGGTGGAACTCCCCGCACGCCCGGTTCAGGACTGCCTCCCGCGTTCCGTCAGCCGGCTTGCCGTTGAGAAAGAGCAGGGCGCGGAAAATGGACGCGAACGCCGAAAGGGACTGGTTGACGAGGGCCCGGATCCTCCGGGGTTTTCCCTGCGTAAAGACGTATCCCTGGCGCAGGTGCAGAAGTTTCCCCTTCAATTCGCGCTCGCATTGAAGCCTGAGATTGGCATTCGGGATGACGAGATCCTTCAGGACGTCCTCTCCGGCCAAGACTTCATACGCCTGTTTCATGTTAAAAAACTCGACCGGGTAACTGTCCAGCGAGGACGCGATGAAATCCTTCGTCATAAACATGGGAAAATGAATGCGGTCGCGCATCCACCCGCCCGCGGCACGCTGCACCTTCCTGATTGCGGCGATGCCTTCAGGCGTGAGCACGACCAGAAAGTTGTGGTCGGACGTCTTGGGACGGTAATCCGCGGTCATCGCGCTCCCGTATGCGATCACGCTTAACAGTTCCTTTCCAAAGACGTCCCGCACCTGTTCCAGAAACATTCGGGCGATGGGTTGGGCTTTAAGATGCATTGGCATTTGAATACCTCAATAGCTTAACCATTATCTTTAGTTTTATTAATTTTCAAATATCAGAACCTGCCTGACGCGCCTCCGCCGCCGCTCGATCCGCCGCCGAATCCGCCGAAACCTCCACCGAATCCGCCGCCGCCAAATCCGCCGCCGCCCCTTCCGCCACCTCCGAACATGGATCCCAGAAAAAGCCAGTAGAGGATCTTTCCCCTCGTGAGAATGACCAACAGAATGAAAAACGCGATGAGGAGAATTCTGGATATCCCGCCTCCCTCGGAATGCCGGGAAAAGGTGCGGGGACGTTCGTCGCCCGAGCCGTCAAGCGTCACGCCCTTGTCCAGCGCGACGATTTCAGCCATGGCCCGCAGACCCGCAAAGAGTCCTTCGCCGTAATCCCCTTTTTTAAATTCAGGAAAAATTGCGTTTTCACGAATATCCCCGCAACGGGCATCGTTAAGAATGCCTTCTAAGCCGTAACCAACCTCTATACGGACGCTTCTCTCCTGCATCGCAAGCAGGATGAGTGCGCCTTCGCTTGTCTCCTTGACGCCGATGCCCCAGCCACGGTACAGTTTGTTCGCGAAATCCTCCAGCGGCAGGCCGCCCATGTCCTTCACGGTCACAACGGAGAGTTCGACGCCCGTCTTGTCCTTGACTTCCTGTGCCAGCGCGTTGATTCGGGACCGAAGGTCCGAATCGATGACGCCCGCGAAATCGCTCACCCATCCTTCCGGTTTGGGAATGGCGGGAGTTTCGGCCCGTGCGCGCCGCACCGGCGCCGGTGTTGAAATGAACAGAACGAGCAGGACGGGGAGAAGACTGTATTTTCTGGTAACGTGCATTCGATGAAACCTTTCTTAGCCTGAAAACGACGAATCAGAAGAATTTTATAGGCGCATCCCGCATTGTCCCGGTCTTCTCACGGGAAATC
>Ga0315274_10000878_pt1 | contig 46739 bp, 62 predicted proteins | sample YL17G02_20_MG_FD_203700 | JGI IMG/M metagenome (GOLD analysis project Ga0315274, IMG submission 203700) | Sediment microbial communities from Yellowstone Lake, YNP, Wyoming, USA - YL17G02_20 | ecosystem: Environmental > Aquatic > Freshwater > Lake > Sediment | place: USA: Wyoming | collected... | reverse complement strand
TACCGAAAGAGGAGAATTAGCAAGAATAATTTCTGAGTCTGTTCCCGACAGAAAACTTGGCGGCAGAACGAGAAGACAAAAAGTTCCCAGAGCTTTTGAGAGTGCGAATGCAGAGGTTGAATTTTATTTGGATTTTGGCGTTTATCGGGATTTACAAAGAAATAGAATAGCCTCTACCGAAAGGCAGACACTGTCGGCAGAAGAAATTTTCATCCCTGATGAGTATTACGAGCCTGGCATGGAGAGGGTATTAAAGGATTACCTCGAATTTAGTGAACTGACTAGAGATTTACATCGGCGGATACTGGCAAGTTCGGATCCAAATTTAGCCAGGGCAGTCGAATATGTCACTATTTTAGGGAACAAGTTGCGGTTTAATGTTAGAGCAAATATTCGCCAATGGGTCTTCTTTGCCGAATTAAGGACAATTGAGGGGGGGCATAAAACTTATAGACAGGCACTTCAGTCGGCGGCAAGACAAATACTTTATGTCATGCCTTTTTTAAAACCTCTTTTTGCTCATGTTAATTGGAAAAAAGATTACGGACTTGGCCGATTAAAGTCGGAGTTTAAGACTCAGACAAAATTAGAAGTAGAGAGCTAATATGGATTTGGAGCTGGAAAAAAAGATAGAACTAAGACAACGAAATTTTTTCAGCTGCTCCCGTTACCCTGATTGCAAATGGGCCTCCTGGCGAAAGCCTACGACTTAAATCTGGGTAGATTTTTGATATACTAGCCATGTATGCAAAAAATTGTTGAGTGTGTACCGAATTTTAGCGAAGGGAGAGATTTAGCAAAAATTAAGAAGATTTTTGATGCAGCGAAGAAGGCGAAATCCGTCAAGGTGTTTGAGTTGGAATACAACAAAGACCATAACCGCATGCTTTTTACGATAGCGGGGAATCCTGAGGAAGTAATGTCCTCGGCTTATGAAGCCGTAAAAGCTGCCACCAACCTGATTGATATGAATCGTCATACCGGCGAGCATCCGAGGATTGGGGCGACGGATGTTGTTCCTTTTGTGCCGGTTTCCGGTTTAATGATGAAAGAGTGTGTTGAGTTGGCAAAGAAATTGGGGCAAAAAGTCGGAAAAGAATTAGGAATCCCGGTTTTTTTGTATGAAGAGGCGGCGACAAAACCGGAAAACAGGAACTTGGCCGATATCAGAGTTGGGGAATATGAAGGGCTAAAAAAGAAAATGAAAGAACCGGATTACGGGCCGAATGGTCCCCACCCGACTGCCGGGGCCATGGTGATTGGAGCCCGGAAATATCTGATTGCCTTCAATGTCAATTTGGATACGGAAGATGTTGGAGTTGCCAAAAAAATTGCCAAAAAAATTCGGGAAAAAAGCGGAGGGCTTCCGAGTGTTAAAGCTTTAGGGTTTAAAGTGAATGGAAAGGCGCAAGTTTCAATGAATCTGGTTGATTTTCAAAAGACCAATTTTGATACGGTCTATCGAGCGGTTGAAGCTGAAGCCAAGAGCTTGGGAGTAGAAATAAAAAACTCTGAAATTTATGGGATGATTCCAATGGATGCTTTAGTAAAAGCGGTTAGGACAACTTTTAAGGCAGATCGATTTAAGAGCGATCAGGTCCTGGAGAAAAGATTATTCGAATGAGAGATTTTTTGGAAAAATTGGCCAGCAAGAGTCCTACGCCAGGCGGCGGTGCTGCTGCCGCGGTTACCGGGGCAATGGCTGCCGCTTTGGTGGAGATGGTGGTTAACCTGACTGAGGGCCTAAAACTAGATACTAAAAATTTAAGAGGGGATCTTCTTAAACTGGCGGATGAAGATTGTCGGGCGTTTGACGCGGTGATGACGGCATATAAGTCTAAGGTGAAGATTAAAGAAGCACTGCAAAGAGCAATTGAGGTGCCGGAAGAAACAAAACGGTTGGCAAAAGAGGTCGAAAAATTGGCAAGGATTGCAGTAAAGAAAGGAAACAAAAATGCCATTAGCGATGCCAAAACTGCGATTTACCTTGCCCAGGCTGCCCAAAGGGGGGCCGGGGAAAATATCAAGATCAACAAAACCTTATTGAAAAAGCTTAACGCGTAGGCTATAATTTGGCCTCAATGACAATAAAGATCTCACTCGAGGAACTTTTAGAAGCCGGTGCTCATTTTGGCCACCAGACAAAGCGCTGGAATCCCAAAATGGAGGAGTATTTGTATGGCCAGGAGAAAGGCGTTCATGTTTTTGATTTGACAAAAACAAAGGCTCTTCTTGAGGAAGCCTTGGAATTTATAAAAAAGTTGGTCTCCGAAAATAAAGTGCTGCTTCTTCTGGGAACCAAAAAGCAGATTAAAGACAAGGTTGAGGAGATAGGCAGAGAAACCGGTATACCGGTCATCAGTGAAAGGTGGCTGGGTGGAACAATCTCCAATTTCGGTCAGATTAAAAAATCCCTAAAGAAGCTATCCGACATGAAGGCCTCAATGGAAGCCGGAGAGTACAACGAGTTTACCAAGAAAGAAAGGCTTTTAATTGAAAGAGAAATTGCCAGACTGGAGAGGTTTTTCGGAGGCTTAGCCGGTTTGGATAAAGTTCCCGAGGCAATATTTATAGTTGATACTAAGAAAGAATCCTCAGCCGTTCGCGAAGCCAGTCGGAAAGGAGTGATAATTATTGGGATAGTTGATAGCAATGCGGATCCGGCTATGGTTGATTATCCGATTCCCATGAATGACGATGCCTCAAAAGCGGTAGAATATGTATTGGAGCTGGTTAAGAAGGCAATTATCGATGGCAAACCTAAACATAAACCAAATCAAAAAGCTTAGGGAAGAAACGGGAGCTCCGATTGTCCGGGTTAAAGAGGTGCTGGAGAAGTTTGGAGAAAAAAAGGCTCTTGAGATTTTGAAAAAAGAGGGGTTTGAGAAAGCAGAAAAAAGAGAAGGTCGAGCAACCTCTCAAGGGAAAGTCTTTTCGTATGTTCATCATACGCAAAAGATAGTCAGCGTGGTTGAGCTTTTGTGCGAAACCGATTTTGTTGCCAGAAACAAGCTTTTTGAAAATTTAGGCAAAGATCTTGCCATGCAGGTGGCCTCAATGGGAGAAAAAGATCTTGAGAAGCAGGAATTTATTAAAGATCCCTCTAAAAAAATCTCTGATCTGATAAAGGAGGTTATAGCAAAAACCGGAGAGAATATTAGACTCGGAAGGGTTATTAGGGTAGAATTAGGCAAGTAAATGGACGAAGGACTTATTTCTTCAAAGTTTCAGAAAGTCATCGATTTAATTGCTTCAGACGTCGGCACGATTAGAACCGGGCGGGCAACGCCTTCACTGGTAGAAAATATTGTAGTTGCGGCCTACGGCGGAACGCAGCACCTCAAGGTAGTTGAGCTTGCGGGTATCTCCGCGCCCGATCCGACACAAATTGTCATTTCACCCTGGGATAAATCAATTATCGGGGATATCAAAAAAGGGATAGAGGCGGCAAATGTCGGGATGAACCCGTCAATTGATGGTGAGGTAATCAGAATTACTATGCCCCCCTTAACAACCGAGGACAGGGAAAAATATGTCAAACTTTTGTCCCAAAAATTGGAAGCGGGGAAGGTTATGATCCGTCAGATCCGGGGGGACGAAATGCATGAGATTAAGAAAAAGTTTGAGGCCAAAGAAATTAGCGAGGATGAGAAATTCGGGCAGGAAAAGCACCTCCAGGAACTGACCGATAAGTTTATCGCTAGGATCGAAGAGATCGGCGAAAAGAAAAAACAAGAGCTAATACAAATCTGATATACTTTCTTGATGTTTGGGTCGATTCTTGTTTTCTTGATAGTTTTGTCGATTCTTGTTATAGTCCATGAATTCGGGCATTTTTGGGTTGCTAAAAGGAATGGAATTTGGGTTGAAGAGTTTGGTTTTGGCCTTCCACCGAGAATTTTTAGCAAACGAGTCGGAGAAACAGTTTATTCTCTGAATCTTCTTCCTTTCGGGGGCTTTGTCAGACTTCACGGTGAGAATGAGGAAGCAGGGATTACAAATCCCGGGAGAGCATTCTTGAATAAGAACAAGAAAGTGCGAGTTGCAGTGGTTATTGCCGGCGTTATCATGAACTTCCTGCTGGCAATTTTTGCGTTTGGGATTGTCTATTCTTTTTCAGGGATTCCAAGAGATAGCGGTCAGGTCAAAGTTGTTGATGTTACCGCTGGCTCTCCCGCTCAATCCGGCGGGGTTGTGGTCGGAGATATTATTCGGAAAGTCAACGGCAAGGAAGTTTCTAAGGTTGATGATTTTGTAAGAATAGTTGAGGAAAAAAAAGGAAAGAGGATTTTGCTTGAAACAGATAGCAAGAAATTGACTTTGACTCCAAGGGGAAATCCTCCCCAGGGTGAGGGGCCCTTGGGAGTGGTAATCTCAACTACTGAAATTTATTTTCCGCCCCTAATTGCCAGGCCTTTTTATGGGATTTATTACGGTTTTAAGGAAGCTCTTTTCTGGGGGCAGATAGTCATCACGGGTTTTGTTTCGATTTTCCGGAACCTATTTAGAGGCATTGTCCCCAGCGACATTGCCGGACCTGTTGGAATTTTTGCAGTGACCTCGGAGGCGGCAAAAATCGGAATTCTGGCATTAATTAATTTTATAGGGATTCTTTCTGTCAATCTTGCGATTTTAAATATTTTACCTTTCCCTGCACTTGACGGGGGAAGGCTTCTTTTTATTTTTATTGAAAAGATAGTCGGGAAAAAGGTTCTGCCAAAAGTTGAAGCCGCGATTCATTCCGTCGGGATGATGATACTTCTCCTCCTTCTTTTGGCCATTACGATACACGATATTCAAAGGTTAATCAAAGCTGGAGGAATTTCGGGATTCATCGATTCTGTGTTGAAATAGAATATTTCCATCTGTCGATGTAAAATAACCTCATGCAGGAGAAAAAACTTCTTCCCAAAAAATCCAAAGATATTTCTAAGTGGTACCTAGCTCTTATTGAGCAGGCCAAGCTCGCGGATTACGGGCCTGCTAAGGGCACGATGATTATTCGGCCTTACGGATATGCAATTTGGGAGAATGTGGTTGCTGCAATGGATGCCGAATTTAAAAAATCGGGAGCGGTTAATGCATATTTTCCGCTTTTTATTCCCAATTCCCTTTTCGTTAAAGAAAAGGAGCATGTTGAGGGATTTGCACCTGAAACCGCGGTCGTAACTTATGGAGGAGGGGAGAAACTGAAAGATCCTTTGGTAGTTAGGCCTACAAGCGAAATGATTATGTATGAGGCATATGCCCGCTGGATTTCTTCCTGGCGGGATTTACCAATGGTAATCAACCAGTGGAATAATGTTGTCAGATGGGAAAAGCGCACATATCCGTTTTTAAGAACCAGCGAGTTTTTGTGGCAGGAGGGGCACGGGGCACACGCGACTAGACAGGAAAATTGGGAAAGAGTTTTATGGGGAATTGAAACTTATGCCAAAATCTATCGTGATTTTTTTGCAATTGATGGTTTGGTGGGGAGAAAATCGGAATCTGAAAAGTTTGCGGGTGCTGATACTACTTTGACTTTTGAATTAATAACGCCGGATGGAAAGGCATTGCAGTCTTGCACCTCGCACGACTTGGGACAAAATTTTTCAAAGACCCTTGACATTTCTTTTCAGGATAAAGACGGAAAGAATCAATTTGTTTGGCAGAATTCTTGGGGGTTTTCGACAAGGTCGATCGGCGCGTTGGTTTTGGTGCATGGAGATGATAATGGTTTGATTCTTCCTCCAAAGCTTGCACCAATAAAGGTTGCCATTGTTCCTGTTTTGGGGAAGAAGGATGAAGAGGTTTTAAAGTACTGCGAAAAAATTAAGGAAAGTCTTGGTTTTGCCGAAATTTTTGCCGATTCAGAAAAAAGTTTCGGTTTTAGAATAAATGAAGTTGAGATAAAAGGAATTCCGGTAAGACTTGAAATAGGGACTCGGGAAATGCAGGAGAAAACGGCAACGGTCGGTTTCAGATTTCCGGGAATGGAAAAAAAGCTTGTGAGGTTTACTGAATTGCCCGAAAAGATTGATGAGTTTTTAGTTCAAGTTCAAGATAAAATGCTTGAGAATTCCAAAAAGTTTCTGGCCGATAATATCCGTGAGGCAAAAACTTTTGATGAGTTTAAAGAAATTATGAAGACTAAGCGCGGTTTTATTAAGGCTTTTTGGTGCGAGGACCCTAAGTGCGAGGCTTCTATCAAGGAGGAAACAAAAGCATCAACAAGGCTTAAGCTTCTTGATGCAAAAAGAGAGAAAGGTGTTTGTATTTACTGTGGCAGAAAAGCAGAGTATATTTGGTACTTCGGCCAGGCATACTAGATGAAAAAGAAGAAAGTTGTAGTGATCGGAGGCGGAACCGGGACTTATCAGGTTCTGACCGGTCTTAAAAAATACCCCTTGGATATCTCCGCTGTAATTTCAATGTGTGATTCGGGTGGTTCAACGGGCAGGCTTCGAAAGGAATTGGGAATTTTGCCTCCTGGGGATGTTCGCCGTGCAATTTTGGCTTTGAGCGACCTTCCCTTTGCAGAAAAAACTCTGGAGGAAGTTTTTGATTTCCGTTTTGATAAAGGAGGAAGTTTATCCGGACACTCTCTAGGCAATATTCTTCTTGCGGCGCTGGCGCAGATTACGGGGAGTATGGACAAGGCAATAAGGGAAGCCGCCAGAATTTTAAATGTATCTGGGAAAATTTTTCCCATATCTCTTGATAAAACCAATCTCGTTGCAGTTTTGGATGATGGTACGAAAGTTTTTGGTGAAACCAACATTGATATGAGGGATTTCAAACTGGAGTTTGGCGTAAAAAGGGTTTATTTGACTCCGAAAGCAAGCATTTTCAAGGATGCCGCAAATGCAATTAAGGAAGCTGATTTGATAATTCTTGGACCGGGGGATTTATATACGAGTCTAATTCCCACCCTTTTGGTTGAGGGAACAATCGACGCGATTGCCTCTTGCCGAGGAAAGCTTTTGTATATAGTCAATCTGGTAACCAAAAGAGGAGAAACCGACAATTTTTCTGCAAAAGACTTTGTCGACGAAGTGGTGAACTACTTGAATGGGGCCGAGAAAAAGCTAAGCTGGGTTTTGGCAAACAAGGCAACTACTTTTCCAAAAAGCAAAGCTTACTATTGGTACAAAAGATATGGCTGTAAACCCGTAAAAAATAATCTTACAAGCAAAAATTATAAGGTTATAGAAAAAGATTTTACAGCCAAAACAACGCTTTTCAGACATGATCCTGAAAAAGTGGCAAAGACGGTGGTTGAACTTCTTTGAGGCCTTGTCAAGTTTTCACAAAGTGACTATACTGGGGCGATATGGATGCAGATTGTGTTTTTTGTAAGATAGTTAACAAAGAAATTCCGTCCCGATTTGTTGAAGAAACTAGTAATCTTGTGGTTTTTGAAGATATAAATCCTCAAGCACCAATTCATTTTTTGATAGTTTCAAAGAAACATATTGCAGACATAACCAAGGATTCCGGAGTCGGCTGGGCGTCAATTGGCAAATTGGCGGTGAAGTTGGCAAAAGAGAAAGAAGTGTCAAGTTTCAGGTTAGTCCACAATGCCGGTGGGGCTGCCGAGATTAAGCACATGCATGTCCATTTTTTAGGGAATGTATCGGTAGATAGAAAACTATGATTGCACAAACTCTACAGCAAAAAATTGGGGAGGCGATGAAGGCCAGAGATGAGATTAGGGTTTCGACATTGAGGCTTCTTTTATCTGCCTTTAACTATGAAAGGATTGACAAGCAACATGAGCTTACGGACAGCGAAGAAGAAGTGGTAATCAGGAAAGAGGCAAAGAAGAGGAGAGATGCAATTGAGGCTTATAAAAAGGCAGGGGCGGATGACAGGGCCCGAAAGGAACAAAAAGAATTAGAAATTTTGCAGGAGTTTCTGCCTCCGGAAATGAGCGAGGAAGAATTGACCAAAATTGTAGAAAGTGCGATTTCAAAAACAGGCGCGGTTGCGCTTTCGGATATGGGAAAGGTAATTGGCATGGTGAAAGGCAGAGCTCCGGATGCAGATGGAGCAAGAATCGCAGAAATAGTTAAAAATAAGTTAAGTGATTAGGGTATTAATAACAAAACAATCCAATTATCCGATAGAAAGTCCGAAAATAAAAAAAAGACTGAAAAACTTTTTTGAGAGTAAGGGTATAGTTTCTGATGCCGAAGTTTCCGTGGCGATTGTCGGTGAGAAAAAAATGATGGATGTCGGGAAAAAGTATCTTAGAGACAAAATTTTGCACAATGTTTTATCTTTTACGCCAAGTGAAGTAAAAAATTTTATCTACCCGCCGGATGGCATACTCCACTTGGGCGAAATAGTTGTCTGTTACCCGCTTGCGCTGGAGGAGGCAAAAAAGGAAAATATTTTGACAGGCGATAAAGTTTATGAATTGATAGAGCATGGGGCCTTGCATTTACTGGGAATTCACCACCAATGACGCTATATCTTAAATATCGGCCGCAGAATCTGGATGAGTTGGACTCGGAGAGTGTCCGGGAGTCGCTCAAAAAAATTGTTTCCTCGACTAAGATTCCTCACGCATTCCTGTTTGCAGGACCAAAAGGAACCGGTAAAACATCAGCGGCAAGAATAGTTGCCAAGATGTTAAACTGCGAGGCCAAAAAGTCACCTTGCGATAAATGTACGCAGTGTCTGTCGATTATGAAAGGAAGCAACATTGATGTTGTTGAGCTTGATGCGGCTTCCCATCGGGGGATTGACGATGTCAGGATTTTAAGGGATGCGGTTAAGCTCTCTCCGGCCAGGGCAAGGAAGAAAGTTTATATTATTGATGAAGCGCATATGTTGACAACGGAAGCTTCCAATGCGCTTCTTAAAATACTGGAAGAACCCCCCAATCATGTGACTTTTATTTTGGCCACCACAAATTCGGACAAACTGATTGATACAATTCGTTCCAGATCTACAGAAATTGTGTTTAACAAAGCAGGTGCGGAAGAAATCAAACGCTCTCTTGCCCGGGCTATTAAAGGAGAAAAAATGAAAATTGATAAGGAAACTCTCGATATCATAGCTGAAAGGGCTAACGGGTCTTTTCGGGATGCGGTTAAGATTTTGGAACAGTATAGCCTGGAGGGAGCAAGTTTTTTTAAGAAGGTCCAGGTCATTGATGCCAATGATTTTTTGCAACTTCTTTTTAAGAAAGACCTGAAAGTGCTTCTTGAAAGTGTGCATGAACTTGGCCAAAGCGGAGTTTTGATCGATGATTATATTAAAAAACTACTGCAGAATTTGCAAAAATTATTGATACAAAAAGAGGAGGGGAGAGAAGAAACCATTGATCTGATTGAGCTTTTGCTCATGGCCTTGAGACAGATGGTCGATTCTCCGATCGAGGAGCTTCCTTTGGAAATTGCGGTAATTAAATGGTGTGACTCGAATCAGAATGTAGAGGGAGGAATGCGGAATGAGATGAGGGAAGAAAACAATGAAGAAAAAGAAACACCAGATTCTGCATTCAGCGCTCCGAATTCCAACTTAGATGAAGGTACTTGGAAAACGATCCTGGCTAAAATTCGTCCGATTAATGCTTCAATAGAGGCACTACTCCGCGCTTCAAAACCCTTGGGCTATGATGGGAAAACCCTTACTTTGGGTGTTTTTTATAAATTTCATAAAGAGAGACTTGAGGACGGGCACCACAAAAAGGTTTTGGAAGATGTTATTGCCCAGGTTATGGGTAGCCAGATAAAGGTTATTTGTATGTTGGCCGAACCCCCCGTTAAATCGGAGACGGTTTTGACAGAAAGCCAAGATAAAGATATTATTAAGGCTGCGGAGGAAATATTCGGTGTTTGACAAATTTAAACAACTTGGGGAATTAACTAAAATGCGCCAGAAAGCAATGGCGCTGCAAAAAGAGCTTGAAAAAATTGTTGAGACTCTTGAAAAACGGGGCTGGTCCGTTTCGGTAACGGGTGATCAAAAGATTAGATATATCAAAAAAGACGGGGAAGATTTAAAAGAACTGACTGATTTAATTAATGATGCAATGAAAAAAGTTCAAAAAGAAGCAGCTAAAAAGATGATGGAAATGGGCGGGGGGCTAAGTGGGCTTCTTGGTAATTTAGGAAAATAGTCCTCTTCAATATCTTTACTTTTGTCCTAGCTCTCTTTTTCACAAAAGTTGGTAAACTTTTTGACTTCTACCTCGCGTTTTTTAATTTGGTTTGCAGCAGTGGGATCATAATTACAAATATATATTTCTTCACCGTCAGACATTCTTTTTTGACTATGCCCGCAAGTCGAAGGATTTAAATTGCAGGTTGCCATACCAAATCCTTCAATCCAGCCCTCAGGTTTAATACTACCCATATACCGATATTGTATTAATGTTTTGTTTTATGTCAAGTATGAAGTAAAATTAACTTTGTGAAAATTGCAAAGCCGATTCAAGACTTAATTGAATCTTTTCAAAAATTGCCCGGAGTCGGGCCCAAAAGTGCCCAGAGATTGACTTATTATCTGCTTCATGTTCCCCAGGGGCAACTTGATGAATTTTCCCAGGCAGTGGTGAGATTAAAAAAAGATACCATACTTTGTTCCATTTGCAAAAATGTCAATGAAGTAGATCCATGCTTAATCTGCGCTGATCCGTCACGGGACAAAGCACAGATTCTGGTAGTTGAACAGCCTCTCGATATTTTGGCTTTTGAAAAAACAGGCAAATATAAGGGTGTTTACCATGTTTTGCATGGAGCTATTAATCCCTTGGAAAATATTGGTCCGGAGGAGCTGTTTATCCAAGATCTTCTTGACCGGACAAAGGGTGAAGTGAGGGAGATTATAATTGCAACAAATCCAACGATGGAAGGGGAAGCAACATCTTTGTATATTACAAAGAAGTTAAAAATCGGTAATTTACAATTTTCGAAGAAAAATGAATATAAATTAAAAATTTCCCGCCTCGGCATGGGGGTCCCGACCGGAGCGGATCTCGAGTATGCCGATGAGACAACCCTGACTCAAGCGTTGGAAGGAAGAAGAGAATTATAATTCGAAGTCCCTTCGTAGAAATATGAATACTGCCCAAACTACAAAGAATTTGGCACAAAAAATTGCCAAGCAAATGGCCCAGGAGCCATTGGAGATTCTAAAAACCGCCCGCGAGCAGGTTGCCGGCGAGCAGACTCCTCAAGATCCGAGCCAGTCCGGGCAAAGCGAAAATAAACCGGAATTGAAATATCAGCAGGAACTTCAGGACAAAGCGAAATCGGGGAGAAGAATGGAAGCTCTGGACAGAGAACTGAAAGACATGGAGCGTGAAAGAATTTTTAAAGAGCTTCAAAGAAGAATTGCACAGGGGGAGGAAATTCCTTTAGAGGATTATCCCGGACTTTCCTTAGAGCAAAAGCAGGTTTTGAAAGCGCAAATGGAAGCAGTCAAGACTAGAAGCGCTAAATCCGGAATACAGAATGCGGAATTGCAGGAACCGGTTGCGAAAAAAGGGAGGCAGCTGTTTAATTTTGGGAAAAAGCAGGAGGTCAAGCGTCAGCAAACCAGAGTTGAAAGAATAGTTCCTCCGTCAGGATAATCTGCTACAATGGGCTTAAATGGATATTTATTTAAGTAATACTCTTACCAAGAAAAAAGAGAAGTTTGTTCCTAATGTAAAGGGAAAAGTCGGGATTTACTCCTGTGGACCGACGGTTTATTGGAATCAGCACATAGGCCATATGTATGCATATGTTGCTTGGGATATGTTGGTCAGATTTTTGAGATACTCCGGGTATGAAGTTAAATGGGTGATGAATGTGACCGATGTGGGGCATATGACTTCGGATGAAGATACAGGCGAGGATAAAATGGAAAAAGGAGCAAAGCGCGAGAGTTTAACGGTTTGGCAAGTTGCGGATAAATATATGGCCCAGTTTAAAGATAGCTTGAAGCTTTTAGGAATAAATTCACCCGACGTTTTGTGCCGTGCAACAGAAAATATTCCGGAACAAATCAAATTAAACCAGACAATTGAGAAAAATGGCTTTGCTTATGCAACCCAAAAAGGCTTGATTTACGACACTTTAAAATTTCCTGATTACGCAAAGTTCGGAAATTTGAATTTAGAGGAAATGAAAGCAAGAAATGATGTAGAAACAGATCTAGAGAAAAAACTTCCTTGGGATTTCTTCCTTTGGGCGGTTAATCCAAAACATATTATGAAATGGCCCAGTCCTTGGGGTGAGGGTTATCCCGGCTGGCACATTGAATGTACGGCGATGTCCACCAAGTACTTGGGCAACAATTTTGATATTCACACAGGAGGCGTAGATCACATTCCTGTGCATCACACTAATGAAATTGCCCAGGGTTTTGCGGCTTTTGGTAAACAAACTGCGAATTATTGGCTCCATAACGGTATGCTTGCCGGCAAAGGCGGAGAGAAAATGAGCAAAAGTTTGGGAAATTTTGTTACTGCTCAGGAATTGGTCAAGATGAATTATGACCCCCTGAGCTTGAGATATCTTTTTTTGACCTCGCATTACAAAAAAGGGTTAAACTTTTCTTTTGAATCACTTGATTCTGCGAAATCTGCACTGATAAATATAGAAGAAAGACTACAAGAGCTAAAGACCTTGGGTAAAAGAACCACTCTCTCGCAAGAGAAAAACGAAAAAATTGAGGAATTTAGAAATAAATTTAATGAAGCTTTAGCAGATGATCTAAATTCTCCCCAGGCCCTTGCGGTTACTTGGGAAATGTTAAAGAGCAATCTCCCGAGCCAGGACAAATATGACCTTGCAATAAGTTTTGATGAAGTGTTGGGGCTTGGACTTTCAAAAATTCCGAAATCCAAAAACCCAAAAATTCCGGAAAATATTAAAATTCTAATGACAAAAAGGGAAGAACTAAGGAAAGAGGGTAAGTTTGACGAGGCGGACAAGATTAGAAAGGAAATTGAGAAGTTGGGGTTTGCGGTAAAAGATGAAAAAATGTAGCATGAGATATGCCCGATCAAGTAAATACGGCTGACCAGAACCAATCTCCTTTTGAGATAATTACTCCTGGAAAATCCAAGAAGGGTAGCAAGGGATTGGTTGTTGCATTGCTTGTAATTCTTTTTTTGATTTTGGGTGTATTTACCGGGGTGGTGTTGGTCAGGAGGAGCCAGGAGATTAGGGAAAAAGCGGAAGTCCCGCAATGCCCGGAGGATGAAGAGTGCCCGGTTATCCAAGACCCCACACATTTGAGGACTTGTGACTTTGTCGAGGCGGATAACTCTCCGGATGAGCAGGTTTGTGCGTCTCCGAGGTTGGGGACTGTTTCTTCGTGCGGCGGCGTTAAATTTTGCTGCCCTACATCCGGGGGTAACTGGACAAAAAGTACTTCGATTTGCCCGGCCCCAAAATGCGGAAGTTATTGTCAAAGAGCCTGGCAGTGCCCAACGGGTGTTGAGTGTAAGATACCATCCGGACAGGATTCAGGAACATGTCTTTGTGCAACTCCAACTCCAACATCTACACCAACAAAGACACCAACTGCGACTCCGACAGCAACTCCTACAAAGACACCAACCGCGACTCCGACAGCAACACCAACAAGAACTCCGACATCTACACCAACCAGAACTCCAACTGCAACACCGACCAGAACCCCGACGGCAACGCCCACAAGGACTCCTACAGCAACACCTACAAGGACACCGACTGTAACCCCTACCGGGATATCAACAGCAAGGGCGGCAACAGCAACAGCTGCTTCGACAAAAGCTCCGATTCCGGACACGGGAACCGGCTGGCCGACCTATATCGGAGCAGTACTTGGAATTCTGGTAATTATCGGCTCTTTGCTTCTAGCTTTATAGTTTTATCTTTTTAATTTCAAACTTCTTGACAACTACGCCAATGTGGTCGATGAGAGGAAAATGGCTTTTGACTTCGGCCTGGAATTTTTCGGCAAGATTTCCGGTATAGTTCCCAAACCCAGCTTTTTCGGATTGGTTGCAGAGTTTGCCTTCCCACTCGTGAGTTATGATTAGGATTTTTTCACCCTCTTTATTAAATTTATCCTGATATCTATCCGGGTTTGTTGAGTATTCAAAATGAAGCTTTGTAAATTCATCAAAAGCCTCTTTATTCTCCCCAAGCATTCTTTGGAAGTATTCTTTATATTTGGTCATTTTTCCGCTTGCTAATTCTATCAGAAGTATGTATAAACAGTTTTAGTGAATAAGAAAGTTATAGCGATTGTGGCAGTAGTATTGGTTTTGGGAGTCGGCGGGTATTTGTTATGGAAGTCGCAGGGCGCTAAGGCCCCAAGCGGGGTTCAAACAGGGACAGAAACACCTTCAGGGTTAAAATCACTTAAAGAGTTAATTGCGGCGGGGGTTGCCCAGAAATGCACTTTTTCTACAAGCAATGAATCAGGCTCCTCCGAGGGAACCACCTTTGTTGCAGGAGGAAAAATGAGAGGGGATTTTACATCTGTCGTTGCGGGGAAAACCACAAAGTCTCATATGATTGTTGACGGAAACACCAATTATATCTGGACGGACGGGGAGAAAACCGGATTTAAAACCACTTTTGAAGAAACAGAATCTTCGGGTGGAGAAGGCACTTCCGGTTCTCCGGAAACTACGGCAGAAGGACAGACGGATTTGAATCAGAAAGTAGACTATAAATGTTCTGCTTGGGTTACGGATTTATCCCAGTTTGCTCCTCCGTCAGATGTTCAATTTACCGATCTCTCCCAAATGTTTAAACCTTCGGCTCTTCCCGACTCAAATCCCCAGTAAATAATGTTGCAAAATGGGCATATAGTATGTTATAAGTTTTTTTATGGTCGAGAAATTATCAGGGAATACATTCTTGGACTTGGGGAAAATTATGGCTAATTACCTCAAGGTTGAAAGAGAAACAGCTGAATATTGCAAGAAGGTACTCCGAGAAGTGGTAGAGAGGGCTCTAGAACAGAAATTGTTTGAAGGCCATGATCCGTTCCCCGATGTTGAAATTGGCAAAGCTGGAATACTTTATAAAGTTACAACTTTTGAGTCAGGAACAAATCAATCAGGTTATGGTGCAGACCACCTTGTTTTAACCAGTGACGGGAAACTAATTCAATTCAGAGAGGTTGGGGATGACGATGGGGATGGGGAGTGGACATATGAAGGGAGGCCTGGAAATGAAGCCGAACCACGTCAGTATTTGGACTGGGCACCAAATTTGATTTGCAAAATCCAGAAAGCCCTTTCTGATAAAAGTAAAGGAAAATGACTTCATTAAGCTACGGGGTAGACTTTTTACCTGAATTTGGAGGGAAATTATGATAAGCTTTAGGCTGGTCTGCCTATGGTACAGAAGTACAGAAGCTCCGATGTATTGGTTCATTTTTTCTTTCTTGTCTGTATAGCCGCCTTAGTGGGGGGATTTCTGTTTATGCTTAAGGAGATTAGGGGGGTTAAGAACCAAAAGGCCGAACCGGGCAAAGAAACTACCGTAAAAGAGTCCCAAAAGCCTTTGCCGACTCCTGAAACAATAGTAGGCAAAAAAACAAACGCAAAAGAAGCAGTTGCAACAGCAAAACCCGAAAAAAGAATTACCTATCTCAACTTAAATGGTGCATCTACAATACAAAGTACCGACTGGACGGATATTAAAAGCACCGATGCTTGGATAAATCTGGAAGGAGAATATGGGGCGGCTGCATATGTTGATTGGGAAGCCGCGATTAAAACGAGTAGCTCAGGAAGCAAAGTATTTGTTCGGTTATATGATGCAACTCATAATATAGCAGTTAACGGAAGTGAACTTGAAAGTAATAGCACGGTAAGTGTGAGGGTTGCGTCAGGCAGACTTTATTTCTGGAGAGGCCAGAATATTTATCGAGTCCAAATAAAGTCACTAAATGGCTTGGATGCAACCTTTGACGGCGGGAGAATAAAGATTGTTTACTGAATGATATAATTTTGTTATAAAACTATGGCAGAAGATACAAAGGACGATAAGGGAATATTAGATATTATCGGACCCAAATTTCTAGAAAGGTTTAAATCAGGCAAAAGAACTGAGATTGGATACGTCAAGGATGTTACAGAAAATCAAAATGGCGTTTTTGTTGATTGCACCAATACCCATGGTGAACCTGGAACGTTTATGTTTGATAAAAAATCAGCTAGGTTTAAAGATGCACAGGATGGATTTGCGGTTGGCGACTATATTACGATGGAAGTTAGTGGGTCAAGGATTTTATCGGTTCGACCAATGCAACTTAACCAAAAAGAAAAGGAGGAACTTGCTACCAAATTCAAGTCGGTTGGGGAGGATGGCTAGTTTCTCGTTCCTCGATTTATCTAAAATAAGTTTAACTTTTGAGGTAGAATACCAATATGAGTCTTTCTGTAGGGATGCTCATTTCACTGTCCCAACTTTTGACTTCTTCTTCAAAGTGGTGCTCCCCAAAGCAAATAAAGAAAGATTGATTATGGAGAGGGATTATTTGGGGAGGATCTTATCTTCTAAAGTTCCGGATTCACCTATTCTATATGCCTGACAACAAAATTACCAAATCTAAAACACTTGAAGAAATCAAAGCTATTGTTTCGGAATTGGGGACAGGATTTGACGCCCGATATGTTCTAGGAAAGGTAGAGGAGGAGCGTAAATCTCTTGATGTTCCAAAAGATGTGACTTCTGATAGCTTTTTGTATAAGGCGATGACCTTATTTGAATTTGATAAGGGAATTTTAATGTTAAATGCCATTCCGGAACTTCATAGAACCTTTGTTTTGGAGTTTAGTAAAAATCTACAAGTAGAATATGATTGTAAAACTCCAAGTGAGAAGTCCCTCGCAGAGGTCGTGGCTCTTAATTTTGTAAGAGTTTTAGGAGCCCAAAGTAAAATGAACTCTTATCTAAGTAGAGATTCGGTAACTGATATAGGAGTTGGATATTTGAATGTAATAAGCAAAGAGTTGGATAGGGCGGAAAGGCACTATTTAACCTCACTTGAGGCTCTCAGGACGCTCCATTCTCCATCGTTTAATGTAAATATCAAGACAAATACTGCTGTGGTAGGACAGAACCAAGCAGTTCAGATTAAAAATGCTTAATGATTGTTAGTAATTTCGGTTAATTTATATGTTTAGCCTTCGGTACGGAAAAAGACCGGTTATAGAAGAATCACAAAAAATAAGCGCAGGGGTTTGCGTAAGAAATTATTTGATTGAAAGGCCGATCTCGATAATTTCAAGGAAACTCGATTTGAACAACGAGGAAGATATTAAAGATTTAATACAAGAAATCGAAAACGGAACAACCTTTAATCTCAAGCAAGAAAAGGACGGAGCAACTGAATATACAGAACCCAATAAGGTAAGGATTACATATTCGAAATCAAACTTAAGGAAGGGATTTGTATTCTGGTTTATATGCAATATTTGTGGTAGACGAGTGAAGTATTTGTATTTTCCTCCCAACTCAACAGTCTTAGCGTGCAGAAATTGCCACAGATTGACTTACGATAAACAAAATGAGAGTAAGAAAGTTAGAAATTTCTCTAGGTTTTTATTTTAGACCTCTGAAAATTAAGCAACCTTTGTATTTATCCTTACTGTCATCTAATCTCCAATATGGATATAACCAACCATATTTATAATGGAAACCCTCAAATTTATAAGCCATCCACTCTTTGCCTTCGGCCCATTGCAAATCGGTCTTATCACTGTATACTTCAGCAAAACACTCCTTTCTGATTTGGCTTGGCCTCCACTGAAACCAGTAGAATAATCCAACCAACAATAACAAAAACGTAGCAATCCAAAAAATCTTCATAAATTTATTATACACCCCACATCCCAACTCACTATATTTTTCTATATAACTCCTCTGTCAAGTATTTTTCCTTTGTTTAGCAAGTTATAATAGATGTATGGAGAAAGATAAACTTACTAATTTTATACCCAGGCCTATTAACTATATCGTTGATTTTGCGGTAGGCCCTTCCGTATCAGCGATTTTAGAAAGGTTTGTTATCGTCAACCCCTCTGAATATTTGGTTGGGTTTATTTATTTGTTGGGATTTTCGCTTTCAGCATTTCGTATATGGCAAGTGGTGGGCCTTAGAAAAAAGAAGATCGATTTTTTGGAGAAAATGGTCTTTCGAAAGCAAAAAAAGAATGGGGAAGAGATGGAGGGTGGAATTATAGATGCGAATTCAGTAAAGATGGCAGAAGCATTGGCAAAGCTTTAATTTATTTCAATCCATACTGCCCAGACATTTGTTGTATAAAGTGTCGGGGAAATAATAAAGTATTAGTTTACTGATTGCTTTCCAATGCGGACTGAAGTAGTGCCTTATTAAACGAGTTCGTTTTTCTGGTCTCATCTATTGATTGAGGATCTAATATATAGCTTACTATTTCCAAATTTAAATCTGTATTAAGCCTGTCAATAAGACTAATCACCGAAGACAAGTCCTCTCTAGATGCCGATTCGGAAGCTAGAATTGTGTATGCTTTCCCTAATGCTATTTCATCATTTCCAACCCTAATAAGTTGCGACTTTCCTTTTTCGCAAGATAAGGTGTTTGTTTCCCACTTATAGTAGTAGTTAACACAATCCATATCAGAGGAGAGATTTAAAATATCTTGACCATCGGAAATAAAGTCTGACCCTAATTTATCATAAGGAACCAAGTCATCTTCAGTTACATTTTCAACATATTGTTGAGCCTCTTTTTGTGACAAACCTGTATCTTTTGAAAAATTTTTAACTATGTCTGTTTGACTTATTGTGAAGATTGTACCACCTATAACTAGTGTTATTATTCCCTTAAAAATTCCTTTCATATTGTTTTAGTACTTTTTTTAATTAGATTTTTTGTTTCTTTGTAAGATTTATAGTAATAATAAAGAAGGAAAAGCCACAAGAATCCTAAACCACCCATTGCCAGATTTGCCAAACAGAATATGGCAGTGTAAATTAGCATACCTCTAGATATTTTTAATGCTGACTCAAGATTGTCAGCTCCAGTTTTTTTCAATTTTCTACCGAAGTAGTAGAAGGGTATCAAGAATGGAACAGAGATAAGTATTCCTAGAAATGCATCGAAAACACTATACTTATCCAGAGATAAGAAAAATGTGAGTATTGGTGCGCCAATACTTAGAGCAATGGAAGTATCTGCGGTACCTTTATATCTTTTTCGAAGTTTTTCTAAATCCTCGTCACTTATTTTGGTTATGATACTACTGATTTTTCGATCTTGGACAGCTTCTACAGTTACTTTTTTGACACCCAATTTTGCGCCACAATACTGACAAAATTTACTGTCTTCAGAGCTATGCTTACCACAATTGCTACAGTACATATTTATAAATAGACTAGTAGTTAGTAATTTCGATTTTACAACTATTTCTAAGAAAAATCTAAGAATACCCCACACCCGAACTCACTATTTCCTTATTTTAGTACTATAATCTACTTGGAATTAAAGTTTCTCAGATGTATTGCCGAAATTGTGGGACTAAAAATGAAGGTAAAGTTAAATTTTGTAAAAACTGTGGGCGTGAGATTAAAAAAAGCCGGTCATTTGATTTTGCCCTTGCTCATTGGATAGAAAGGTACAAAAGGGGTTTTATCCTTCTTTTGCTATTAGTGGCAATTATTTTTATTTTTTATATTTTCTTGTTGCCTCAACACAGCGACGTTAGTGACCAACAGAATAATATTTCATCAGCCGTGGTTAATGTCCTCTGTGATAACGAAAATGGCGGCTCAGGTATTATGTTTTCGAGCGAAGGCTTTGTTGTTACTAATAATCATGTAATTGCCGAATCAAAAGCATGCTTAGTCACGATCCCTAATATCAGCTCTGGTGCTCCTGAAGAAATTTATATAGCCGAACCGATAATTATTCCCTCGTTGAGTGAGCAATATGACATAGCAATGCTGAAAATTGATATGGCCTATGAAGATTCTGACGGAAAAGTGTGGGGTCAATATCCTAAGTCTTTTGTGGCCTATCAAAGGCCAGATATTTGTGCTGGTTATGAGCCAAAATTAGAAGATAAGGTTCGGATATTTGGTTATCCCGTTGCAAGCGGCGGTCTTAACCTTACAATAACAGACGGAATTATTAGTAGTTTTTCTGAAAATGGTGAAATATTAACTTCAGCAAAGATTGACAGCGGAAATTCGGGCGGATTGGCAGTTGATAAAAACGGATGCATGCTAGGAATCCCATCAGCTATTTTTACTGGGGAATATGAGAACCTGGGGGTAATAATCCCAAATAGTGCGATACTTGAGTTTATTGATAAAATTCCGGATGAATAATATTTTATTTTCCTGATAAAACCCTAGTTGATTCACTGCCCATCAGTAACTTCAAAAACCAGTTATTAAGTCTATCTTTGGTGGGGTGAAATTTTTGTAAAACCTTAAATCCTGAATTCGCCACACTCACTGCGGTTGATCGTTCTGAATCCAATAAAATTTCATTCCATGTTGAACAGAGTTCTTTTTGAGAAACGGCCAAATTATTGCCAATCGGTGCGCAATCTTCTAGATGGGTTTCCGTAAGCTTTTCCAAACGATCAAGCATTCCGTTATTGAAGGGTAGTGTTACGGTGTAATAACCGCTTACAGCGATTTGCGTTTCTTGGTCAAGTTGTGCAACAAATTGTAATGGTTCTGATGATTGTTCCCAAAGGTCTCTCGAATATCGCCTTATGAAATAAAACGGATTATAAGTTTTCTTTGCGTCAATAGTTTCCTTGTCCTGCACAGCAATATTACTTGCAGTTAAAGTATTATTTAATATTTCGTTTTCAACAGCCTCAAGAATTCTTTGTTTACTAACTTCCTCTTGAATTTTAACTGTAACCACATTTACTACCATACTAAATAAAGCACCTATAATTAGTCCACCCAAAAAGGTGTCAAACTTTAGTTTCTTCAAGATTTTTAGAGGGGAAGAAATCCATATTGTGAATGTGGAAAAAATTTTTTTCATTTTGCCTTTATTCTAATTGAGTATGCCGATATAAAGAAAATAATTGCTGAAATTAAATCAATTCCGACCCAAGAACTTTTATTCAGATACACTGGGAAGAGGGGATTGAATAGGAAAGCGAGGGTAGCAAAAACTAGAACCCATCCTGTTAATTTTGATTTTGAAAACCCTATTGCATTGAAGATAGCAACTCCGCAAACAACCCACCTAAGAATTATGTAATACCCGTATGGCCAACCGTTTAACATTCCTAAGAGTAGGAGAACCCCAGAAGCTGCTGAAAGCCATTTAATATTCATATTACTTATTTCTGGCTGCCTGTTAGTAACCTGCTTCTACAAAACCCCTTAATATACCGACAAAAAATCCCCAAATAAGACCTATTACAATTGCAGCGATTGCCAACCCCTTTCCTTTCTCTGAAGTGTGCTTAATTTGCGTCAAGGCCACAATTCCCAATATAAAAGCAATTATCCCCGCTAAGCCTATACCGAATATTGATACAATTGAAAGCACAAATCCGATTATTGCATTTTTATTATATTTTTCTTTACCAATGGGTTTGATATTAGAAGGCCTATACATCTTCGTTAGTTCTTTATAATCGTTGGATTTGCTCATTTTAACCCGTATCGGTGCGTACAAAGTTGATAAGATTGTAGTTTAATGCTCATTTCTATCCAAACGCTAGACGCCTTATTACCACAAATGCTTCTTATAATTGCAGGTCTTATTTCAAACCAGATAAAAAGAAAGGTAAACACAATCAGACCTAATATGATTAATGCTTCTTTTTTTCCAATCCATTTCTTCAACATTAATCGTATTGTAACACTTAGTTTATTTGTCTACAAAAAGGGGGGCATAGGGGCTGATGAAGCTTCTTCTAAAATGGGTTTATGATTCCCTCGTATCAACAAAAAGCATGCTTTTATATTTACCACCCACATTCAAATTTTTTAAAATTTTCTAATTTATTAAAGATAACAACAAGTTGTTATAAAGCTAAAACATTATATTTTAAGGCTATAGCCTACATAAATTGATACGAAGTATAATAAATGTACTAAATACTACTGATATTTACATATTCCTCAAGGCTATTTAGGCTAAAGTACTGTTGCTCGATAGGTTTGGAATAAGATGCCGGCATCGACAAAAAGGACGAGTTTTGAGTGACAGGTTTGATGACTATTTTGTAGTATAATACAGGTATAAACTGCCCGTGATAAACGGGTTTTTTGTAGGTTATAAAAATTAAAATGAGTATGAATATCGATATTGAGAGCATTGGATTATTGAGCTTGATTCTTCAAGACAGCCCCAAAGACCGACAACTTATCTTGTGTATATTGGCGAGATCAAACACAGTCCCCACACGGATAACTTTTAACCCCAATACTGATTACCCAACTTTTTACGGATACTCCAATAGTAGAATCCCTTTTTATTTAATGGGCAAGGGAGTAATAAGTAATGTTCCTCGTGAGGGGGATGCTAAAAGGCTTCTTTCTTCTCACTACTTATCGTATGCAGAAACGATTATAAATAGAGCTAAAAATTGGGATATTCACCAAAAAGGGATGAGTATTTCTAAATTTACAACCTTAGACAATAAAACAGCTTACAAAGACGCAGAGGTGTTTTTGGTTTTCAGAGATAAGGCATTAGGTTATATAAAAGATTATGCATCCTCACACAAGGAAGAAATATCTTCGTTTTTAGGCGCCGAACTTAGCGGAGAAGTATTCAAAACTGTAACTAATTCTGGAGTTTATTATCCACAAACTATTCCTGATAGAACAGAAGAGTTTATAAGACTTGCTAGGGAAGCATCAGTGCGTGAACACCAGCGAAACTTGGATGACAGAAACCGTAGGGAAGATGCTAAAACCGCAAGGATATTGGTATCCACAAAGGACAAGTACCTTCACGCCGTTGATCTGATCAGTGAGTATGCTGAAATGGCAAAAAACTCGCAAACCACCCAATATGCCGACAACGGTACAACCTTTAGCGTTCCTTATTATTTCTTTAACTTTGAAGACCACATAAAAGTGCGTGATTTATTGGAAGCATTTTTATACAAACTTAGAAACGAAGGCTGTTTTGAGTTTTTTAACAGAGGGCCTTCCACTCCTTTAGGTTCCGATATGATCTTCCATAAGGTCAATTTAGAAAAGCTAAGGGAATGTAGAAATAAGCTATTTAAGGAACAAAAAAATAACGAGCGATCTCCTCAAGGCAGCACGCTAGCCACAGCAACAAGCCTAAAAGACAATGAAGTTTCAGATATAGGAAAAGACTCAGTTAGCGGGATCCCTTATTGTGTAACTGAATCCGGCGTCGGATACCTAAAGTTTGGCAAATTCGGTAAAAAGAAAAAAATAGGCAGAGAAAACTCAAGACATTTCAGATTACTGCAAAACTTGTTATCGCTTCTTAATGTGGCTAAAACCGTTGACGCGGTTTTTGAAGCCATTAGATTACCAAAAGACAAAAACGATACTAAGTTATTGGAACTTAATACAAGCGGAACCCGAAAGGTTGAGCTGATTGAATACGCTATAAAAGAACTTCAAAAAGGAAACAAACTAGAAGGAAAAATAAAATTTGAGTTTAATTCCACTAAAACAACCATCAAGGCTAAAACTTTAGACTAAAGAGGGTTGGGGAGGGTATTCTAACATAAAGTTCAAGGAAGCCCAGAGGGTTGTCAAAAATTTGCTTCAGAAAATATATTTTTGTCGGCTTTTTTCCTCCTACACACTCTCCATTGGTTCAACATAGAGGGAATTTTATTATTGGGATGTTCAGTCTGGAAAGGTTAAGACTTTATATACGACTGAATATTAATATGAGTCACAAAAATTTAAATGCGTATCAAGAGAACAGGTATTTCCGAACTAGTAGCTTCTATGCCGCGGTATTTCTCTTCGCCAAAGGTCAAACCTTAGTCAATATAGACAAGGTCACGGACACCAAAAGAGCCCAGTTTATATTTTTGGATACACCAGAACGGGAACTATTGCTTCAAAGTTTTAACTTTGCCAAAGAAGACTCTCCGGAGGCTATGGTAGACGCTCGCAAACTTATCATGGCAATAAAACAATTAAAGGACAAGCTGTATCAGAATTATTGAAAATATGGAAAGTTTTAGCGAGCAAAAATTGAAATTACTAAGTGAGATGGGGAAATTAACAAAGGCAATTGACGATGAGATTGACTGGTATATAGCTTCATTCAGAGAAAAAGACTCAAAAAGAAGGGCGCTAGCTAGAAACTTCTTCTACGAGAAACAAAAAGAACGGGAACGATTAGCAAAGGAGGCATATGAACGATTCAAATAGCGAAAACCCAAGGAGTTTTCAGAAGCTTATGCAAGAGGAATTTGGAGTTGTAACACCGGCATCCAAAAAGGAAGAAAAAATCTCTTACGACATTTCCAATTTCAAACCAATTACCTGCCAGGATTTAATAAAAATCTTAGGCTTAACAATTAAGCGGGATGAAACCAACAAGATAATTACTTTTTTGGTGCAACTCTCGGCTTATACAGAAGACTCCCAAATAAACATTAGTTTTAATGCACCGAGCTCCACCGGCAAGAGTTTTATTCCGCTTGAGATAGTCAGTTTATTTCCGGACGAGGACGTAATTAAACTTGGGAATTGCTCGCCAACCGCTTTCTATCACGAACAGGGGGAATACGATAAAGCTACTAACACTATTAAAGTTGATTTATCAAGGAAGATTCTTATTTTCTTAGATCAACCAAGCACACAGCTTCTTGAGCGCCTAAGGGCTCTTTTGTCTCACGACGAGAAGATAATTAAAGCAAAGATTACTGATAAGAACCAAAAGGGGGGAAATAGAACAAAGACAGTTGCCATCAAAGGTTTTCCGGTGGTTATCTTTTGTACGGCAGGGCTTCGATTAGACGAACAGGAGGCAACTAGATTTTTACTGCTTTCTCCCGAAATAAGCTACGAAAAGATTCGGGAAGCAATCTACGAAAAGATAAAGAAGGAAGCGGATATAAAGAATTATAAAGACTTCACCGAAAAAGATCCTGACCGAAAACTTCTTAAGGAAAGAATATTAGCCATAAAGGAAGCGGATATAAAGGAAATAAAGATAGGTAATCCGAGCCTGATTCAAGAGTTATTTTTCAAAAATATCAAGCAACCCAAACCGAGACACCAGAGAGATATAGCTAGAGTAATTAGTTTAATTAAAGTTTTGGCACTCCTAAATTTATGGTTTAGGGAAAAAGACGGTGAAGCGGTTATTGCTAATGAAGATGATATAAAAGAGGCTTTTAGGGTTTGGGAAACCATTTCAGAGTCACAAGAGTTAAATCTGCCTCCATATGTCCTCAATCTCTATAAGGATGTGATTCTAAAGGCCCACAAGGCTGTTAATAGGGGTTTGAGCAGGCAGGAGATAATGAAGAAGCACTTCGAGGTTTACGGGCGGTTTTTGCCCGATTGGCAGCTCCGCCAATGGGTTATACCAATGCTTGAGACGTCAGGCTTGATTACGCAGGAGGCAGACAGCTTTGATAGGAGAAAAATTCTTATTTATCCGGCTTCCGAAATAAATAGTGAGTTGGATGGTGGGGTGGAGGAGATTTTTGGAGTAAAACCGGCATGAATAAGATTCTTGTGCCCAAAATAACATTCAAAAATATCATTTCCGATGAAAAGAGGATTGAAACAGCTTATGCTAGGCTTTTCGGTATGGCCAGAAGGAATATATTAGCTAAAAGGCTATTGACAAATGGTATGACACAAAAGTACAATGAAGTACAATATGGAAGAGAAATATCTAACGATCGAAGAGGTGTCCAAGAAGTTAAGAGTTAATAAGCGGACAGTGTATCGATTGGCCGTAAGAGGAAAGATACCGGCTTTTAAGTTTGGTAAATCTTGGCGGATAAGCTCGGTTAAATTAGAAAAAATATTTGAAGGAGAAACTAAAAAATGAAGGATTCTGCCAAAGAAATTAAACAGCCTCTAAATGTAGCCTTGTATGCCAGAGTCTCTACCGGTCGTCAGGAGAATGAGCAAACTATTGAATCTCAACTGGATGAGGTTAAAAAGAAAATCACCGAAGACGGGAATATATTACTACTCCAAAATATCTTTATAGATGACGGATGGAGTGGCGAGATGATAGCAAGGCCATCTCTTGACTTAATGCGTGATGCTGCAAAAGAAGGGGGTTTCGAAGCATTATATGTTTATGACAGGGGAAGACTTTCGAGAACTTTCGCTCACCAAGAAATAATTATAGAGGAATTGGGCGATAGGGAAATTAAGTTTGTTTCCTTACACGATGTCCAAGCTGATACGCCGGAGGCTAGGGTACTCCAAAGTATGCAGGGCGTGTTCCACGAATACGAAAGGATAAAGATTGTGGAGAGAATGAGAAGGGGTAAGTTGTTCAAGGCAAGGAACGGAGTGATTATAAACGGCACGCCGTTATATGGTTATAAGTTTATTAAAAAGGATCCCAAGGAACCTGTTAGCTGTTTTATAAATGATGATGAAGCAAAAGCTGTGAGACTCATTTGGACTTGGTTTGGGGTTGATCGGCTTTCGATTGGGCAGATACAGAAGAAACTTTATGATTTGGGAATTAAACCAAGAAAAGGCAAGAATGACTTTTGGACGAGAGGCCCGATTGTAAGAATACTTGAATGTGATACCTACGCTTCAGGTAAGGCTTATTACAATAAATCAGAATCAGTTGTAGCCAAGAATCCGATTAAGGACACAAAGTATAAGAAGATTAAAAAAAGCAGCCGAAGAGCTAGACAAAGGGAGGACTGGATAGCTTTTGATGTTCCACAAGTAGTCAACGATTACAGTCTTTATGAGAAAATCCAGAAGTTCTTAGACTTCAATCAAAAGTATGCGAGCAAGAGAAAGAAATATAATTATCTTTTATCCGGTTTAATTTATTGTGGTTGTGGCAACAGAAGGAGCGGGGACGGGAGCAGTAAATACGGACATTTTTATTATCGTTGTATTGATAGGATTAGGAGCTACCCATACGCAACCAAATGTACTTCAAGCGGTGTAAATGCTGCGGTTGTGGACTTTATGGTCTGGGAAGAGCTGAAAAAAAGGCTTTTCAGTTACTCAATACTCATAAAATACGCCGAAAAATGGCTCAAATCATTTTCTGTTATGAGTAGTGAAGATATGCTTGAGAAGCAAAGATTAAGCGAAATGATAAGAAAGACCGGAGAGGAAGAAAATCGTTATTCTAGGGCTTATGGAGCTAATACTTTAGAGTTTGAACAATTTCAAGATTTGATGAAAGATACCAAGAAAAGGAAAGTTTCTTACCAAAAGCAACTAACCGATTTGGCCAATGAATCGGCAGAAGTTAATATACAGATAGACGCAGATGAATTAGTAAGAGAGGTTAAGGAAATTATCAAGAAAATAGATTTCAGTGATAAATTTAGAGTAATTCGAGATATAATAGACAAAGTTATCGTAACAGAAAGGAGCGGTGCAGAAATATGGGCACATTTACCATTACCAGTCACAATCACCGAAAAGTTGGGATATGAGCCTGAGCGTCGGGATAGTCGGGCTTCCGAATGCGGGGAAAAGCACTCTATTTAATGCTTTGGCGGCTAGACGACTGGCGGAAACAGCTCCCAGGCCTTTTACTACGATTGATCCGCACGAGGCAGTGGTTGCAGTGCCGGATGAAAGGTTGGACAAACTTTCAGAGATGATTAAGCCCGAAGAAACCGTACCGGCTACGGTTACCTTTATCGATATTGCCGGTTTGGTTAAGGGAGCTCATAAAGGGGAAGGGTTGGGAAACCAGTTTTTAGCCAAGATCAGGGAAGTCGATGCAATTATCCATGTTGTCCGGGAGTTCGCCGATCCGCAAGTTGTCCATGTTTCCGGGAAAATTGATCCTAAGGAGGATTTGGAAATTGTCAATCTTGAACTGGAACTCGGGGGAATTGTCGGGAAGCCGATGCTTGTGGTTCACAATGTTGATGAGAAGGATATCGGCAGACAGAAAGAAGACCTTTATGTTTGCGCTAAGCTGGAAGAAGAACTGATTGACCTCACTCTCCAAGAAAGAAGGGAGTATTTGAAAGAATCCGGTTTGGAAAAACTGGTTAAAAGAGCCTACTCACTTTTGGGGTTGATTACTTTCTATACAATTAAAGGGGGAAAAGAAGTCCATGCCTGGAGTTTACCTGCTGGTAAAACAGCCCTGGATGCCGCTGCCGAGGTTCATACCGATTTTGCCAAAAATTTCATCAAAGCAGAAGTAGTAAATGTGGACAAGTTATTGGCAGTTGGGAGTTGGAAGGCGGCCAAGGAAAAAGGAGGAATGAAATTAGAAGGGAAAGATTACATCGTTGAAGATAAAGACGTAATTGAGTTTAAGATTGGGACTTAATTTCAAGCTTGTGGTCAACCCATCTTTCAACCAGGGACAGAGCCTTTTCAACGTTTTCAAAGGTTGGGCTCTCTCCAACTAGTCCTGCTAAGATATTTAGAGCTCTTGTGTATAGAGAATCTGTGCCAAACTGGGTAGCTGCGTGGGCTGCCTTTTCAGCTGGCGTCTTTTCGAACTCGGATGCTGCCATAGTTTGGATTGGATTATAGCTTTTAATCTTTCCAGATACAAATTCCTATGTTATACTTTTGCCTGTTATGAATAAATACGAGTTAACAATGGTTTTGGACGGGAAGGCGGGGAGTGCCAAGAAGAAAAAAGTCAGCGAAACCCTTGAGAGTTTGATGAAATTATTTAAGGGGAAAATTACAGATTCTAAAGATTGGGGGGTAAAAGATTTGGCATACGGAATCGGCAAAAGTGCAACTGGCCTTTATTTGTTTTTCGAGTTAGAATTAGATGGTAAAGCGGTTAAGGCACTTAATGATAAACTGCGTGTTGACGCGGAGATATTAAGGTATTTGATTGTCAAAAATGGCTAGAAGTTTAAACAAGGTTCAACTGATTGGGAATTTAACCAGAGATCCGGAATTACGGTACACCCCCCAAGGAACCGCTGTCTGTACATTTGGATTGGCGACTAACCGCCAATGGACAACGGAAAGCGGGGAGAAGAAAGACGAGGCGGATTTTCATAGGCTTGTTGCCTGGAATAAACTTGCAGAAATTTGTGCCCAGCTTCTTAAGAAGGGCAGAAAAGTATATGTCGAAGGCAGACTGCAAACCAGGAATTGGCAGGCGCAAGACGGGGCTCAAAGATCCACTACAGAGATTGTGATTTCGGATATGATTATTTTGGACAAGAGGGAAGATGTGCCCGCGGGAGATATTGATATTCCCGAACAGGTTATGCCCGAAGTTGAGCCCCAGGCAGCTCCCGAGAAGGTTGAAGAACCTGTTAAGAAAAGCAAGAAGGTTAAGAAAGCTTCCGAAAAAGCTTCAGAGGAAGACATTCCGTTCTAATGCCAAAGAAACTAGGTAAAAAACGAAGATTTAGGATCAGAGAAGAACCACCGGTTACAACCGGTTGCCCCTTTTGCAAAGGCAAAAAGGTTCCGGACTACAAAGATTTTGAGTTTCTGGCCAAATTTATCAACGACAGAGCCAAGATTATGGTCAGAGACAGAACCGGGGTTTGTGCCAAACACCAAAGAAAACTGACGATAGCCATTAAGCGTGCGAGACATTTAGCACTTCTACCCTATGTTCCTCAAATTTAATCTGCCAAAAATCAGGAAAATTATCTTGGGAATTTTCCTTTTGACGGCCGTTTTTTCGGGCGGATATTTCTTGGGCGTTGAGGGTTACAGATTGAACTGGGAGAACGCCCTTAAAGTTAAGATAGATAGGCAAGTTCCACCGGACAAGAATGTGGATTTTTCCCTTTTCTGGAGAGTTTGGGATACTCTTTCTGCCAGATACTTTGATAAAACAAAATTGATTCCGTCCGAGATGGTTTACGGAGCCATTCAGGGAATGGTTGCCTCTTTGGGGGATCCCTATACGGTGTTTTTGAAACCGAGTGAAAATAAAATTGTTCAGGAAGATCTGAACGGCAGTTTTGAGGGTGTGGGAATCCAGATTGGCTTTCGGGCAGCCAGGCTTGTTGTTATTGCTCCCTTACCCGATTCTCCTGCCGAGGAAGCGGGAATCAGGGCCGGGGATTTTATTATCCATATAAAGGATGAGAATAAGGATATTGATATGGGGACTGGGGGGATAGCGCTTCCCGATGCCGTTGCCGCGATTCGGGGTAAAGCAGGGACGAAGGTTACTTTAACTTTGGCCCGGGAGGGGTCTGAAGAGCCGATTGCAGTTGAAGTCAAAAGAGCCAAGTTGGAGGTTCCTTCAGTTACTCTTGAGTTTGTGGGAGAGGGGAAGAAGGTTGCGCATCTTAGAGTCATCAAATTCTCTTCCGAGACGGCTTCGGAGTGGGACGAAAAAGTCAGCGAGATATTAAAAAATCCCGATGCCGACTCGGTCATTATTGATTTGAGAAACAACCCCGGCGGATATTTGCAGGCGGCGGTAGATGTGGCTAGTGATTTTATTGAAACCGGCAAGATAGTCGTGGTTGAGGAAAAAAGTGACGGAAGCAAAAACGAATTTAAGGTCGAAAAATTGGGCAAACTTATGAAGTACAAGATGGTGGTTTTGGTTAACGAGGGAAGCGCATCAGCGAGTGAAATTTTGGCCGGAGCCTTGAGGGATCAGAAGAAAATACAGCTCGTGGGAACAAAAACTTTTGGCAAGGGAACAATTCAGGAACCGATTGAGATTCAGGGAGGCAGCGGGCTACATATAACAACTGCCCGATGGCTTACTCCCGACGGAACTTGGGTAAATGAAGAAGGACTTGAACCGGATGTTAAAATAGAAGACGACGAAAAAACTCAAACTGATGAACAATTGCAGAAGGCCATTGAAATTTTAAGCAATTTTTAATGAAAAAGCTTCATCCGAAAAGTTTGCTAGTCGGATTTTTACTGGCTTTGGGTCTGGTGGCACTGATTGTAGGAGGAGCCGCCGCCGACAGAATTTTGGGGTTTAAATTTTTGGATAGGTTTCTCACGTCGGGTAGTTTAAGACTTGACCAAAGAATCGTAACCGAGGAGTCCGTTGTTACCGATGTTGCTGAAAAAGTTTCCCCTTCGGTAGTTACGGTTTCGGCCAAATCTCCGAGAAGGCAGGTTATTGGATTTAATCTTTTCGGCGGATTTACATCAAGAGTCGAGGGCGGCACCCCGCAGGACATAGGCACTGGTTTTATCGTTTCGGGAGACGGACTGATTGTAACCAATAAACATGTGGTCTCCGGGAATTTGGAATATAAAGTTATAACCAAGGACGGCAAAGAGCACGAAATTAAATCGGTAAGCCGTGACCCTGCAAATGATATTGCGGTTATTAAGATAGACGCTTCGGGTTTAACTCCCGTTGAGCTGGGGTCATCCGACAACCTCAAGGTGGGACAGTTTGTCATAGCAATTGGCACTGCCTTGGGAGAATTCAGGCATACCGTTACAACCGGTGTTATTTCGGGCTTGGGGCGCGGGATTACTGCGGGGAGTGCTCTTGAGGGCTATGTGGAGGAGCTGGATAATATGATCCAGACGGACGCTGCAATTAATCCGGGGAACTCCGGCGGGCCTTTACTCAATTCCGCCGGGCAGGTGATTGGGATTAATGTGGCCATTGTCCAGGGAGCTCAAAACATTGGTTTTGCAATTCCTGTTAATGTGGTTAAAGACGCTCTTAATCAATATAAACAAAGCGGGGGTTTTCCCCAAAAAGCCTATTTGGGAGTGGAATACCAAATGGTAAGCCGTGAGGCGGCGCTTCTAAATAGCGTTCCTGAAGGAGCCTATGTGGTTAATGTGGTTTCGGGTTCACCGGCCGAAAAAGCGGGAATTAAAGTTGAGGATATTGTTACCAAAATGGATGGGCAAAAAATTGAGAGCAAGAGCGGGGGATTGGCTAAACTTATTTCCAAGAAAAAAGCAGGAGATGTTGTTAGTTTAGATATCTGGCGCGACGGGGAAACAATTAATCTTCAAGTCACTCTTTCAGAATTTAGCCAGTAATTAACTATTTTTTCAGGCGCAGGCCTTCTATAATAGGTTTTTGTAAGATATCTTCCTCAGATACCATATCATCACCTCCAACAATTAATACTTTTTTCCCTCCTAATTTTTCTCCTAAAACTCTTTGGGCGTGGCTTTGCCGACGAGGAGTTTTATCATAAGCTGTTTTGGCAGTATCAAACTCTTTAGGAAAAGCCTTGGCTAATGCAGCCAAGCAAAGATTATGGACATTTAATGTGGTATCCATAGCATATTTAAATCTTTCATAAACTTTTTCGCTGTCTTTTTCAGCATCAATACAGGTGTAAATCCTATAGGGAACTTCATCTTGTAAGATTTCATAATGCAATCTCCATAATTGTTCATACATTCTTGGTAGAAAGTTCATGTTTACAACAGGTCCTGATTTTTTAATTCTTTCCATGGTCACCTTAGGCCTAACCATAAAAATAATAATTCCGCAGATTTGTACTAGTGTATTTTCCATGCCGTAAGTAAACTCATCTTCTGCAGCCATTATTTCTGGGTTGACATAACCTTGGCTAAAAAAGACTCTTCTGAATATTCTTCTGTCAATTTGCCCCCTATCGGAGATTATCATTTTCATCCCGGAATTTGCCGTGTTTTTAAGGATATTGAAATATTCGATGAAGTTGGCAGTGCCTACAAGTTGCGAATATAAAAACGGATCAGAGTACCTAAGATCGCCATACTTGTTTTTTACATCCCTCGTATCTTCCCTAATTAGAGCTACTTTGTGTCTTTTGTCTTTTAACCACAATTCTTCCAGATAGCGATTTATCATTGTGGTTTTCCCCGCGCCAGGCATTCCCAGAACTTCTACCGCGTAAGGTGTCCTTAAGTTCATAACTCTTTCCGGTACCATGAACGTACGGTCCACCTTTGCAACACTAGTTGGGGGTGTAACTCTATTTGCTCCTAAGGCTTCTAGGGCTCTTTGCGTCAAAAATTGTTGCTCTAATAATATTTGTCTGTAATGAGGATTGTGCCATTCATTTTTGGCAGATACGGGTAAAGATTCATTGAATCTTGGATTCTCCAGCATTTGAGGCAAAATAGCATTTTTTGGAGTGGGTATCAAGCCGGAGTGTTAGCGCGATGGGGAAACAATTAATCTTCAAGTCACTCTTTCCGAGTTTGGGGATTAGGTGACATCTGTGGTTATGTGACGTACTTATGGGCCAGACCGGAGTCGAAAAGCGTTTCTACAAAGTCCTTTCCAATTTTTTGGGGATCATTTAGAACTAATTCTCCGTCTCTTGTTATTGCCAGCCCCATTTGGAAACCGGAGGAGTCGTTAACAATAAAACTTCTTAGTTTGCTATCGGCATTTTTCCATACTTTAATCAGGGCTTTTTGGGTTTTTTCATCTACGATTTTTGGCCACAGACAGCTTGCCAGGATCTCCAATTCGTATTCGTAGCAATCACTGTCTTCAGAAAAGTCCATTTCGCCGAATTCGTCTAATGGTGTTGGCAATGCCTCATCCTGTAGGGAGTAAAGATTGTCCTGTGTTCTAGCCAAAATCTCATTCATGCCAATCTTTAAACATAGGTAGTTTATCTTATTGAAACGGCGTAAATGATTGAGCATAAAGATTAAAGGGGCCGTTTGGGTGTTTGATATACCATTAAGGTTATCGAGAATTTCCCAACCGTTACCAAGGAATATTGTCCGTTTGAGGAGTGCTTGAGTCAGCTCTTCAAGCGCAGCTTTCAGAAAAATTTTATCTGTTTTTGAAAAGAGATTCTTGATGATTTCCGGCGGATTGTCTACAGCTTGCTTGATAGCTATTTTTTCGCTTTCCGTCAATAGAATACTTTGTTCAAGCTTTGGGGTTAGAGACGATATCTGGGTCTCGAGCTGCCTGGCGTCGTTAGTAAGAGATTTTATTTCTCTTTCATTATTTTGCGAAATAGTGGTTTTCTGTCCTGATGAGGAGCCAATCTCTGCCAACGATTGGCCACTAAGGTTGGCTAGTGACTCGTTCTGACTTTTTAGGTAATTAATTCTTGCCAGTGTAATTTGCTTTGTCGCGTTTAATACTCCGATCTCTTCGGTCAGCGAGCTGGGTACTAGTCTTTTGTCCTCTAGCAGCGTTTCGATATCCAAGTTGCTACATTGTGGCTTCTCCTCTTTGAGAGCTGGTATTTCGATATTTTCGTGAGTCATAATTTTTCGAAGTGTACTACTTAGGTAATGATTGGGCAAGTATTTTTGGAGTCGAACTGGCGTGCGCTGGCAATGATTGCAAAATAATAATTTAATAATTGCAATGCCAGCGCACGCTGATGTTAATAGACCGATAAAGTCTCGCTTTGGCATTGTCTGCCAAATATTCGTCTTGCCCAGTGAGGACAAAATTCACCTTGTCCCTGCTTAGCAAGTTGGACATGGCTTGACTCAGCGCCATTCTTGACTCGAACCGTCTTGATTATAAGCAACCCAGGTTTATTAGGGTCAATTTTTTCACAATTGACCCAATTCTTGGGAATTATATCGTCGGGGGCGATCTCTTCCCCGTCGACCCAGAATCTGATATTTTCGGTAGGGCCGATAATGTACGCGTGGGGAGAGAGATTAACCCTACAAACGGTATAAGTATCAAGAAAGACGGGGTCTATCTGGTCTGAATTCCCGCAGGCGGACAGCAAAATTGCAGCCACCAGAACGGTAATGATAAAGAGCAAATTCCAACCTTTTTTCATTTCTGCCTCCTTGCAGAGTGATGAATAAAATAGATTTTGATTCCGCGCAAATTGCGGTTAGAACCTATAGTTTAGGTTATTAAAGGACTCTTGTCAAGGCAATGACTTTATCCAGGTTTCCGTCAAGAATGGAGGTAATGTTGCCGAAGGATTTTTTAAGGCGGTGGTCGGTGACGCGATCTTGGGGGAAATTGTAGGTTCTTATTTTCTCTGCCCGCATTCCGCGACCTATGACCGAGCGGTATCCGGCAATGGTTTTTAGTTTTTCCTCTTCCTGTTTCTCCCAGAGGCGGGAGCGAAGTAAGGATAGAGCGATTTGCCTATTTTGTTCTTGGAATCTTTCTTCTCGGGCTTCAACTACAATGCCACTGGGCCTGTGCAGTAGGCGGACGGCGGTTGAGACTTTATTGACATTTTGGCCTCCGTGGCCTCCGGCTCGAGTGAATTGCCAGTCAAGGTCGTTGGGATTCACCTTGATTTCATTTTCTTTTATTTCGGGTAGGACCGCAACCGTTGCGGTTGATGTATGGATTCTGCCTCTTTTTTCTGTCACAGGCACTCTTTGGACTCTCTGGACTCCGGATTCGTTTTTAAGCGCGTCAAACGCGCCGAGACCCGTAATCTTAATCACAAGATTGTCAATTTGATTTATTTTCCAGCCGTTTTTGGCGGCATAGCGGGAATACATCCTAAGTAAGTCATTTCCCCAGATTTTAGCCTCATCACCACCGGTGGCACCGCGAATCTCGAGATAAGCAGAGCTTGCACCTTCGGTGTAGAGTGTTTGATTTTCCATTAGCGAAGTTCTGCCAAACTTTCCGGCCGCGATCTTTCCTCTTGAAGTTTCTTTTCTTTTTTGAGTTTTCTTTTCTCGCCTTTACTTACATGTTTCTTGGCTCCTGCCTGTTTTGCCTTGAAAGCGTCAACTCGCCCCGCGGTATCGAGAAACTTCATTTGCCCGGTGTAAAAAGGGTGGCAGTTGTAGCACACCTCGACTCTAAGTTCGGGAACACTGGCTCCGACGACAAAACTGTTCCCGCAGGCGCAGGTAACTTTTGCTTCCGGATACCATTTGGGGTGAATATCAGCTTTCACAAAATTCCTTTCTATTATACAAAGCTATTTTGCCAAGCTTTGCTTATTTGAGCTTGTATTATATCGTTTCTTTTTGATCTCGGCAATGGCGACTCCAAGCGCAATTATGCCGGCTCCTACAATAAACATCGGAGTAACTTTTTCTCCAAGCCAAAGGACCGCCAAGGGCATTGAGAATAGGGGATAGAGGTAGGAGAAGACGGAAGCCTCTCCGATTTCTATGGTTTTTTGAGCTTTTTCATAGAGATAGTAGGCCAAGCTTCCTGAAAGAATGGCCATGTAAACCACGCCCAGGTGGTAAGTAAATGGTACCTGGTAGAGTGCGTTTAGGGAAAAGCCGGGGCGTAAGATGAGGAATGGCAGAAGTGAGATAAGCCCTATGATAAAGGATGAATTTGTCATTGTTTCCGGGCGAACACCTTCCCTTAAAAGTCTTTTTGCCATAACAGTTGCCCAAGCAGTTGCTATGAGATAACCGACAATGAAGATATTTCCCGAAAGGCGTATTTCAGACCCCCCATTTTGGATGAGGGGTTCAATAACCGTTAAAAGTGTTCCTGCAAAGGCTATGCCCATTCCCAATTTCTCCTTTTTTGTAATATGCTCTCCCAGAAACATTACTCCGCCGATGGAAATTAGAAGCGGGTTTGCCAGAGTAATAAGACTCATATCTAAAACGGTGGTATTTTCCAACCCGAAAAAGAGAAGCCCGAGAGAAACGGTGGATGTTAAAAATCCGTAGGCCATTAAGTTCCAAAATGTATTTTTGTCTTTTGGTATGTGGATACCAAGGACTGCAAAGGAAATCAAGGCAACCATTGTTGAAATGGCGAATCTATATGTTAAAAAAGACAGGGAGTCGAATCCTCCGAGGGTGTATTTGATTATTGGTCCGGCCAATCCCCAGATGGCGGTGACAATTAAAAGTCCAATATAAGCTCGAGTTCGGGCAGGATTCATGTTAAGGGAGAACCTCTGTTAATCTGTCAATTCCGAATGAAAATCCAACAGCAGGAATTTCTCTCCCTGCAAACATTCCGATTAAATTGTCATAGCGGCCTCCTGCTCCGATTGTCTGTTCTTCTGGTTTCCCTGTTGGTTTTAATTCGAAAATGATACCTGTGTAGTAGTCAAGACCTCGGGCTAAAGTAGGATCAAAAAAGAAGTCTTCGTTTTCCTTTAGGTTATACTTATTTTCCAGAATCCCAAAAACTTCTTTTAACCTCGGGGTTGGCCTAGTTTTTTCAACAAATTCCAATAGTTCTTTTCTGGTATTTTCTCTTCCGACTTTATAAATTTTATCGATTTCCCGAATGTCTTCTATGGAAAGATCTTTGAAATTTTGTCTGTCATTTATAGCCATTTTAGCCGATTTCAAGCCCAATTTTCTTGAAGCTTCCACCACCGCGGCGACTACTTTTGCGTCTTCATCGGCGGAAGCTATCCCCACCGTATCGAAATCAAATTGGGTAAATTCACGATAACGTCCGGCCTGGGGGTTTTCACCTCGGAAGACCTGGCCGACCTGATACCTGCTAAATGAAGGGTTAAGAAATCCTAAATTATTTGCTATAAAGCGGGCGAGGGGAACGGTCAGATCGTATCGCAAAGCCAGCTCGCGGCCTCCGCGGTCGGTAAATTTATATATGAGTTTTTCTTCTTCCCCGTATTTTCCGAGGAGAGTATCTGCGAATTCGACAGTTGGGGTTTCGAGGGGAACAAAGCCATAGCCTTCTAAAACGTCTGCGAGTTTATTGATAGTTCCGCGTCGTTTCTTGGCTAAATCAGGCATAATGTCTCTGAACCCCTTCGGTGTAACCGGCCCTTTTTGCATACCCATATGATATCTTTTTGCGTTGTAAAAAACTAGAGATGGATGAATTTTGAAGGCTTTCGCTATCTTGGGGGGTTTGCTTTTATGGCTTCGCGGGTCCTTACGAGTAAGGCCACGCACTTCGAAAGGGGAGACAAATTATTGTGTTGCAGGAGTTCAAGGGCGTGTTCGCCTACGGGAATGCCCTTGCCTTTTGCGGCTGCCTCAACAATGTCGATCAGTTGGTTTTTCGCTTCTCTTTCGGTTGGCAGCATGGTTATATTAAAAAGATTGTTCTTATAGAGCTTTTTTCGGCTTCCTCGGTTGTTACGTAGATAACTTGGCTCTCGTCTTCGATTGAGGTGGCTTTTGCTTTTGTTACCTTGCCGTCTTTAAAAAGAAAAACCGAGGTGTTTTTTGTTGGTGTTATATCTGCTCCTTTTCCCATCGTGACAGAAATTTTCGGTTCGGTTACGGCCGGGGTGATGAGAATTCTTTGGGCAGATAAAACCTGATTTCCGTTTTTATAGCCCATGGCAACTATAAAATCCCCAATGGCGATGTCGGTGAGTTTAACAACCTTGCTTGTCGGATCTGTTTTAACTACGGAGGTGTCGTTGCCGACCGAAATTTGCCTTATCTCCGAAGAAGTTGTCCTTATCTGGATTGTTGAGTCTGTAATATCGGTTACGGTTCCTAAATAAGCTTTGGGTTTATTGGCTGCTTTTTCGAGTCTGTCTCCCTCTTTTTCTTCAAAGGCAGATGAATAGACAACCAAAACTTTTTCAATGCTTTGTGCGCCCGTCGGGTCAAATGCCGTAATCTTTATTTGGTTTACCCCGGAGATTAAATCAACTTCTTCTTCAAATAACCCTTTTTCGTCGCTTTTTAAAATATAATCTCCCTCTTCCCCGGAAATTGCGATTAAGGCATTAGGTTTTGTAATTCCGGATACTGCTACCGAATCTTGAATTATAACATCCTCGTTTTCGGGTTTGTTAAGAGCGATTTTGAATTCGGGAATGGCACTTTCCGGAGTGGAGGAAGGAGTGGTACTTTCTCCCTTGGGCTTGAGAGTTGAATTGACTCTGACAACTCCGAATGTAATGACAAGACCAAATAATATTCCGGCAACAATCGCCCAGACAATCTCTTTTCGCATGTAAGTTGTCAATATATGCTATTGATTAAAAATTGTCAATTTGCTAGAGTGATGCGACTCATGGAAATTAGTTATTTAGGACATTCTTCCTTCAAGATCAAAACCAAAACCGCAACGATTATTACCGACCCTTTTGATCCTTCGATGGTTGGTTTAAAGTTTTCGGGCGTTGAGGGGGATATTGTGACCGTTTCCCACGATCATGAAGATCACAACAAAAGCGAGAGAGTAGCGGGAGTTAAAAGGATTGTTTCTGGCCCCGGGGAATATGAAATTTCGGGGGTATCGATAATTGGAATTCCTTGCTTTCATGACGAGAAAAACGGCGACTTAAGGGGCAAAAACACTATTTATGTGTATGAAGCCGAAGGGCTAAGATTTGCCCATTTAGGTGACCTGGGCCACATCTTAAGCGATGAAGTGGTTGATCAAATGGGGACGATTGACATCCTTATGATTCCTGTCGGTGGAGAATTTACAATCGGACCGAAGGAGGCCTCCGGGGTGGTTGGTAAAATTGACCCCTATTTCATAATCCCCATGCATTATCAAGCCAAGGGTTTAAATCCCGAGACCTTTTCAAAACTATATCCCGTTGAGGATTTCCTGAAGGAAGTCGGCCTGCCGGTTGAAAATTTGCCTAAGTTTTCGGTTAAAAAAGAAGACATCCTTGAAAATCAAAACAGTAAAGTGATATTACTGGAGAAGAAGTAGCTGCCCCGGGAGAATAATGGCTACAGATCAACAAAAAGTTCGCATCCCGCCCCATTCCCCAGAAGCCGAAGAGTCGGTATTGGGAGCGATGCTTCTGGATAAAGACGCCGTGATTGCCGTTGCCGAATTTTTGCAGCCGGCGGATTTTTATGATGACCGCTTAAAGGATATCTATACAACCTGTCTTACTTTGTATGAAGAAAGAACCCCGATAGATGTATTGACGGTTACCGAAAAACTTAAAAAAAGAAAAGTTCTGAAAGAAATTGGGGGAGCCTCTTATCTGGCGGAGCTGACCAACAAAGTTCCGACGGCAGCTCATGTTGAACATTACGGCAGAATTGTCAAGGACCTTTCTACCAAGCGCCTTTTGATGACAGCTGCCTCAAAGCTGGTTGATGCCAGCCTTGATGAAGGTTTGTCCGCTTCCGAGGCGCTTGATAAGGCGGAAACAGAGGTTTTTTCTTTAAGCCAAAGACATTTAACAGGAGCTTTTACCGCTGTAAGAGAAGCCTTGTCGGAAAGTTTTGACAGACTTGATGAACTTCATAAACAAGGGGAGGGCTTGAGGGGGGTGCCTTCGGGATTTGGGGATTTGGACGATGCCTTAGCCGGGATGCAAAAAAGTAATCTATTAATTTTGGCTTCCAGACCGGGAATCGGAAAGACGAGTTTGGCCCTGAATATCGCCCAGAATATTACCGTCAAATACAAGCGTCCGGTTGGATTTTTCTCGCTCGAAATGAGTAGGGAGGAGCTTGTTGACAGGCTTTTGGTGGGGCAGGCTGATATTGATGCCTGGAAATTAAAAACCGGGAAACTTGACGAAGAAGATTTTACCAAGTTAAGTAACGCCATGGGGGAGCTGGCAGAAGCCCCGCTTTATATTGACGATACTCCGGCTCTTTCAGTACTTGAGATGAGGACAAAGGCCCGCCGGCTTCAGGTCGAACACGGGCTCGATTTGATTGTTGTTGATTATCTGCAGCTTGCTAAAAGCAGACGGCTTGAAAACAGGGTTCAGGAGGTGTCGGAAATCTCTCAGGGGATGAAAAATTTAGCCAGGGAACTCAAAATCCCGGTTTTGGCTATCTCACAACTGTCCCGCGCCGTGGAGCAAAGGGGAACAAGAAAACCCCAGCTTGCTGACCTTCGTGAAAGTGGCAGCATAGAACAAGATGCCGACGTTGTCATGTTTATCTGGCGCGAGGAGGAGGATAATGTCGAAAATATCATGCTTGATATTGCCAAGCACAGAAATGGTCCCTTAAGAAGCATTCCCCTTCGCTTCAGAGGCGACCGAATCAAGTTCTATGCCAGGGAAACTAAGAGGGAGAAAAGTTGAGAGGCATATTGTTTGGGAATTCGAATATAGTATACTGAAATAAAGAAGGGGGTGAGTTATGTGATAAAGTTCGGCAAGGTAAGCTCTAAATGGTTTTTGGCTTCCCTTTGTGGTGTTGGAATATTACTTGCTACCTTGATCGTTTCCGTTTCCGCTTCCCAGCAAAAACAGAATCTGTTTTCGTGGGGGAAAGAAGAGTGGGCATGCCGCAGAATTCCTGCAGGTACATATAGTGTTACTTTGAAAACCGCTTCCGAGATTCCCTGGGATGTTTCGTGCCCCTGGAAGAACGGACATTGGTCGGGGAAGATACCGGCCGGGGAGTTTCCTATTGGAAGTCAATACACTCCTCAAGTTTATTCCGGCAGCGAATATTCCGGAAATACAACCTTGGAAAAAATTTGCAATAATTCAATTTACGCCAGTGGTAGTTGGAGGGAAATTTGCAAGGTATGTAAATATATAAAATGCTCGAAAGCAAAGATTTCAGGCTGGTTGAAAGTTGGGCAGATTCAATGTTCCTTAGGAGGATACAAGGCTAGTGGAGCAGGGAAAATTGAAATGAATTATCAAGATACTCTTTTGGGTTCTTGCAAAGCCAAAGCGACATATGATGGGAAGATGACAGTGTCCTTTGCGATCGCACCGCGACCGGATTAAATTCCACGCCTTTGTGGCCGAGGAGAGAGTCGAACTCTCATGAGGTATTACCCTCGCAGGTTCTTGAAACCTGTGCGTCTGCCATTCCGCCACCCGGCCAGGCTTCAATTATACCAAAATCAGGGGGAATTACACACGAAGTGTAATTCCGACACGTTCTTCGAATGTGATAAAATACGCATGCTGTGGCGATGATCAACGCGACGAGTTTAAGAACCGGATCCGCCTTTTTATATGAAGGCAAGCCTTTCAAAGTTACTAAGTACGAACTTATTAAATTGGGGAGGGGAGGGGCAACCGTGAGAGTTTCCTGTGTTAATTTGGAAAGCGGTGCCAATGTTGAGCACGCTTTTTCTTCCAACTTGACATTTCCCGAAGTTGATTTGAGAAAGCGGTCCTTGCAGTATTTATATAAAGACGGCAAAACGGCAACTTTTATGGAACCCGCTACTTTTGACCAGGTCGAAATTCCCTTGAGCATCTTGGGAAGTGACATCTCTTATGTCAAGGAAGGGGAGAGTGCGAGTATTCTTTTCTGGGAAGACAGGGCACTTTCAATTGATCTTCCGCCGAAGGTTGTGTTGACCGTTGTCCAGACCGATCCTGGAGTAAAAGGCAATTCAGCCACGAACATTTTCAAGACCGCAGTCTTGGAAAACGGATTGAAGCTTAAAGTCCCTCTTTTTGTAAACGCAGGCGATAAGATCAGGGTTGACACTAGAACCGGAGAGTATATAGAGAGGCAGCGGTAACAAGAATTTGAGTCAGCATCCCCCAAAGCGGGCCTTTGGCATTAACCTGAATTTTTCTTTCGAATTTGACCCATTTAACCAAAAGTTTTTGCCGCCAATGGAAATAATAGTAGGGGTATTTGATCACGTCCGGTGCCACCGATGCCAGTGAGCAGGCAAGGATTAGAATTGCCGTATTGATATTCGGCAGGGCCCGGTAGGCAAAGCCCAAGCCTATTATTAGCGAGGCGGAAATATCAACGATTGCCAGGGCAGTACTTTTTTTACTGGGCTGGCCGAATTTTTGAGTTTCTGTATAAAGGTGGGGGTTCCAATGGGGGATCTTATCCAGGACAAAATGGCTGGCAAAAGAAAGGGGAATGGATATCAAGGGGTTGGGGAATTTTGCCGCCAGGGCAATGCCTACGGCAACATGCGGAGTTTCTAACATTTATATAGTGTAGGGTATAATAAGCAGATATGGCAAGTTTTTTTGTAAATGTTTTGGGAGCTTTGATATTTCTTTTTATTTTTTGGAAGAAGATAAAGGAAGACCACGCCGGAGAGGTCATTTTTTCTGCCGGCACTTTTGTTATTTTGGGAATTATTTTGGGCTATTTTGTTTCGGCAAGGTTTTTTAAGGAGTGGTTTTTTTGGCTGGAATTTCTCGGCGGGGGTTTGGGGTTGGGTGTATCAATTATCAGATTTAAAATCAGGCCATATGAGGCAATTGATGCCTTTGTTATTTCTCTTTCTCCTTGGCTGGCTTTAACTTTTCTTAAAGATTCTATTGTCAATTCTTCATTGATATCTTTTACCGCTTTTCTGGCTTGTTTGACCGCCATCTTTGTCTATTTTTTTCTCGAAGGAAGATACAGAAGCTTTTTTTGGTATAGATCAGGAAAGGTTGGGTTTTCGGGCTTGTCTACACTGGGGCTATTTTTTCTAACCAGATCAACTATTGCTATTTTTTTTCACAATGTGTTATCCTTTTCAGGTAAAAGCGAGATTTATGTTTCGGCGATAGTCGCTTTTGTCTCTTTCTTGTTGGTTTTTAATTTGTCAAGGCAATAGTATGTCAAAAGTAAAAAAAACCACTGCTCTACGATTCCCGGCTAGGGTACTTGTTCCCGTTGCCCGGTTTCTGCAGAATAGGCTTGAGACTCTAAAAAAAAGAAAGAAAAACATCATTAAAGAGGATCCCTTTAAAGACCCTTCCCGGGTGACCGATAATGCAGCTCCTGATACGGAGGCGGATGAGCAGTTCGGACACGCCAGAACCTCGGCTATAGGACAGGAGATAGGCAAAAGAATTATTCAAGTGAGGAAGGCATTGACCAGGGTTAAGGTCGGGAAGTATGGAATTTGTGAAGACTGCGGCAAAATGATTGATACCGACCGGCTCATCATCTACCCTGAAGCAACTCTTTGTGCCAAAGACGCAGCCAAAAGGGAGAAGTAAGTGGACACCCCAAAAGTAATTTATCAGGATAGCGAGATTTTGGTTTTGGATAAGCCTAGCGGTTGGATTACAAATGATGCATCAACTACCACCAACCAGCCCGTTGTCCAGGCTTGGCTAAGGGAAAATTTTGATTACGAGTTGATAGGGGATAGGGAGGCAAGAGACGGGATAGTTCATAGGCTTGATAAGGAAACCAGCGGGATTTTGCTGGTTGCCAAAACAAAACAGGCTTTTGAGGAACTTCAGCGTCAGTTTAAAAACAGGGAGGTTGAGAAAAGCTATATTGCGCTACTTCACGGGCGCGTTGAACCCGATGAAGGAAAAATAGTTGCTCCGATTGGGAGACTTCCGTGGAGGAGAGATAGATTTGGGATTTTACCCGGGGGAAGGGAATCGGAGTCGGAATATAAAGTGGTTAGGTATTATGATGACTACAGTTTGGTTGAATTTTTTCCGAAAACAGGAAGAACTCATCAGATCAGAATTCATGCTAAACATATGGGTCATCCGATCGTGGGGGATAGTTTTTACGCCGGCAGAAAAACCGCGCGGGAGGATAGAAAGTGGGCACCCAGGCTTTTCTTGCAGGCTGCAGGAATCAAATTCAGGCATCCCGGAAGTGGAAAGAAAATCGAATTTCACTTGGATCTTTCACAAGACCTCCAAAATGTACTAAAATCAATTTAAGAGTTTAATTACTCTGTAATTATGGAATTTGTCCTGCCTTTATTCCTACTGATTCTTGCTGCGGTTTGTGGCGGAATTATTGCCAGGGTCCTTAAAATCTCTCCTTTGGTAGGATATATCGTAGGCGGTGTTGTTTTCGGAACTATTTTGCCTCCGCAAGTTAAAAATATAGCCAGGCTCTCTGAGATCGGTATGATTCTTCTTCTTTTCTCAATCGGCCTTGAGCTTTCGTTAACCAGGCTGTCGAGATTTATTAAGATTGCCGTTTTTGGATCTTTGGCCCAAATTGTCCTGGTAAGTCTTATCTTGTTTTTCTTTCTTCAATCTCTTGGCTTTGAGCCTCTGACTGCTTTTGTCCTGGCAACCGGATTTTCTCTTTCTTCGACTGCAATTGTGGTTAAAGTCCTGGGGGACAGGGGAGAACTTGACACCATTCACGGGGGGATAAGTTTTGGCTGGCTCTTGGTTCAGGACTTGGCCGTGATCCCGATAATGGTAGTTCTTCCCGTTCTGGGGCAAATAGGGGAAAGCGGCCTATTTTTATCCATTGCCTTTTCTTTAGCCAAAGCCTTGGGGATTATTCTTGGTGCTATCCTTTTGGGGAAAACGATTGTTCCTTACCTGATTCATAAAATCGCCGAAGTGAATTCCCGGGAGCTTTTGACAATCTCTTCGGTTGGCTTGGCCTTGGGGACTGCGGTCGGCACTTCCCTTTTGGGGGTCTCTCCAAGTCTTGGGGCATTTTTGGCGGGGGTAGTAATTTCCGAAGGCCAGGAACACCATGCAATTTTTGCAGAAACAAGACCCTTAAGGGATTTGTTTGTGGCTCTTTTTTTCGTATCTTTGGGTTTTTTGATAACACCGTCCGTGGTTGCCGGGAATTTAGGAATAATTTTTTTGCTGGCGGCAGCCGTGGTGGTTTTGAAAATAGTGATTACTTTTTTGATAACCACAGCCTTTGGTTTTAAAGGCAGAACCGCAGTTGCGAATGCCTTTGGGCTGGGGCAGGTGGGGGAATTTTCTTTTGTGATTTATTCGGCGGCCTTAGCTTTGGGACTTTTAACCCGGGACAATGTGACAATCGGTATTGGTGTAACACTTGTAACTCTTATTGTTTCCCCTCTGCTTTTCAGGGCAATCCTTCCGGTTTGGAGGAAATTGAAAAAATTTAAGATTTTTTCCCCGGGCGAGAAATGCTTTTTCGATAATGAAAGTTTGGAAAACCACATAATAATCTGCGGTTACGGAAGAGTGGGGAGCTGGGTGGGCAAGGCTTTAGAGAATTTTAATATTCCCTTTGTTGTTATTGAATATGATCGGGGAATTGTCAGTGAGCTTAGAGAAAAAGGAATTCCTGTTCTTTACGGTGATCCGGGGGAAGTTGAGATATTAAATTCCGTTAATGTTCAAGCGGCTAAAGTATTGGTTCTGGCAATTCCCGACATGATAGCTCAGGAAAACCTGATCACCTATGCTCAAACACTTGCTCCCCAGGTCAGAATTATCTCAAGGGTTCACCGCGGGAGCGATTGGGAAAAGTTTAAAACTTTAAGGGTAAATAAGATTGTTCAGCCGGAGTTTGAGGCAGCCATGGCGATAACACGAAGTATACTTTCCTCGATGGGGAAAGATAAAGTCCAAATTGCCGATATTGTCAAAAAAATCAGGATTTCTCACGCGAAGAGCTGAAAGATGCGAAAAGCCAAAAGACAGAAAAAGAAAATCAGAATCTGGGTACTACCACTTCTTGTGCTGATTTTGCTTGGGGTTTTCATCAGAATAAATACAAGGTATTGGAACGGGAAAGACAAGATATACCTAGTGCAACAGAACGGGGACGGAAGTGTTACGGTGAAAGTTTATGATCCGACATTGGAGGAAGTTATTGCTCTTCAAATCCCCGGCGATACAGAAGTTTCAGTGTCGAGAAATTTGGGCACCTTAAGGCTTAAGAATGTCTGGCAGCTGGGAATTAATGAAGGTTTGGGAGGTAAACTTCTAACCGAAACCGTGACAAAAAATTTCCTGTTTCCCGTCTTTTTGTGGCGGGGGGTAGAGGGGGAGACCAATTTGCCTTTAGGAGACAGGCTATGTTTGAAATTTTTTGATATTAAAACAAGAAACTCCGAAAGGACGGAGATTGATTTGTGGAAGAGTCAGTTTTTGAAGAAAATGAAGCTTACGGATGGGGAGACGGGGTATAAACTCCAGGGGGAGATGTCGGAAAGACTGACCGTCTATTTTGTGAATGAGGATTTAG
>Ga0315274_10000877_pt1 | contig 46756 bp, 32 predicted proteins | sample YL17G02_20_MG_FD_203700 | JGI IMG/M metagenome (GOLD analysis project Ga0315274, IMG submission 203700) | Sediment microbial communities from Yellowstone Lake, YNP, Wyoming, USA - YL17G02_20 | ecosystem: Environmental > Aquatic > Freshwater > Lake > Sediment | place: USA: Wyoming | collected... | reverse complement strand
CAATCATATAAATCATAATATCCACTGGTTCATCAACCTCTTTAGCGTTTAAAATTTTAAATAAAATTACAACAAAATACTTAAAAATTTCTTCTGTAAAAGCAATTATCAAAAACCAGTATAAAAAAGGATGAATTTCTTGCTTCACTAATTTAGAAGCCAAAATTTCTATTATGATAACAGGGAAAGTTGCTATCATCCCCCAAACAAAGACCTTGAAGATTGCCCTCTTGGGTTCTGGGATAACGTCTTTTTTTAAATAATGCCAAAGCCAGACCAAGCTGGCAGAAATCCCCAAAAGAACAGAGATTAAAAAACGACCAATAAAACCTAACGCCGCTGGTAAAAATTTTAAAAGGTTAAAAATAAAATTCACCCCGTTAAAAATCTGTTGTTATATAGCGCATTGCTAATTTCTAACAGATATTTCGTTTTAGTTATACCCTGTTTATTATTCTGCATAAAATTTTTCTTAGGTCCGTTCTGAAAAGATGAGACTCACTCATTTAATAAATGGATGGCCATTTTTCTATCATTAGACACCGAGTCCCGCTTGCGGGACGAAGGCAAAGAAGAGGACTTTGTCCTCTTCGCCTTACACACCGAGTCCCGCTTGCGGGACGAAGGCGAAGAAGAGGACTTTGTCCTCTTCGCCTATTGAAACTTAGCATGGCCATTTTTCTATCATTAGACACCCCTTTTTGTCTTTCAAGGGCAATTTTTGATAAATTTCTTCGGTAATAAAAGGAATGAAGGGATGTAAAAGCTTTAACGAGGTTAACAATAGATATAATAATATTTCTTGAGTGTTTTTTTTGTCTTTTTGGAACTTGCTTTTTTCAATATAAATGTCGCAAAAATCATGCCAGAAAAAATTATATAATACATGGGCCGCCCTACCAAATTGAAATCTTTCCAGACTCGTATTTATTGATTTAATTGTTTTATCTAACGACTTTAAAATTTTTCTATCGGCCGCAGTAAGTTTTTTAACATCAAATTTGTTATTTGTAATTTGCAATTTAGAATTTCCGATTCGCCCTAAGACGAATCGGCTTGCATTCCACAATTTATTGCAGAATTTTTTTCCCATTATTATATTATCCTCCACAAATCTAATGTCCTGTCCTCCCATTATCTGCCAGCTAATTCCAAAACGAGTGGCATCGGCTCCGTATTTATCGCAGAGAATCAAGGGGTCTATTCCGGTACCAAGAGATTTTGACATTCTTTTTCCTTCCTTGGTCAAAACCGTGGCATGAATTAAAACCGTCTTAAAAGGAATTTTTTTCATAAATTCCATCCCGGAAAATATCATTCTGGCTACCCATAAATTTATTATTCCCCTGTCAGTGCTTAAAATATCAGTCGGATAGAAAGATTTTAAATCTTTTGTTTTCTTGGGCCAGCCAAGGGTGGCAAATGGCCAGAGGGCGGCACTAAACCAGGTGTCTAAGACATCCTCCGTACCCTGTAGAGGAATTTTATGTCCCCACCAGATTTGCCGGGAAATGCACCAATCTCTTACATTTTTTAGCCAATCAAAATAGGATTTTTCAAAGCTTTTTGGATGAAATTTTACTTTTCCACTTTTTACAGCCTCTTTGGCCATCTTGGCCAAATCCCCCATTTTGAGAAACCATTGTTCAGAAGGAATTAATTCTATTGTTGTGTCGCATCGATAACATTTTGGAACTTGGTGTACGTAGTCCTCAACTTTTTCTAAAAACCCAAGATTTTGCAAATCAGCAATCACTTTCTGGCGAGCCTCCAAAACCCCAATCTCCTGATAGGGAAGAGGAGCTTCTTTGGTAATTTTCCCTCTCTCATTAATAACCTGATAAAGATTTAAATTGTGCCTTAAACTGATTTCATAATCGGTTAAATCGTGAGCTGGCGTAACCTTCACTGCTCCTGTCCCAAAATCCTGGTCGACTAATGAGTCTTCAATAATTGGAATTTCCCTATTCACTAAAGGTAAAATAACAATTTGGCCAACTAAAGTCTTATATCTTTTATCTTTAGGATTGACGGCTACTGCCGCGTCGCCCAACATAGTTTCTGGTCTCGTTGTCGCCACCGTAATAAAGGTTTCAGGTTTCAGGTTTAAGGTTTTAGGTTTGAGTGGATAGCGAATATACCAAAGGTTTCCCTTTTCTTCTTTGTATTCTATTTCTAAATCTGACAAACTGGTTTGGCACCTCGGGCACCAATTTACAACTCGCTTTCCGCGATAAATCCAACCATTATTGTAATAATGCAAAAAAGCAGTTTTGACCGCTTCTGCATATTCTTTGTCCAGCGTAAACCTGGTTCTTGACCAATCGCAGGAAGCCCCCATTTTTTTTATTTGCTCCAGGATTATATTTCCGTACTTTTCTTTCCATTGCCAGGCTCTTTCAACAAATTTTTCGCGCCCCAAATCAAACCGGGTAATACCTTCTTTTTTTAATTCTTTTTCCACCATATTTTGGGTAGCTATTCCCGCATGGTCAATTCCCGGAAGCCAAAGAGTTTTAAATCCTTGCAGTCGTCGCCAACGGATTAAAATATCCTGAATCGTAGCGTTTAAAGCATGGCCCATATGCAGGGAGCCCGTAACATTTGGCGGAGGAATAACTATGGTAAAGGACTTTTTCCTTTTTCCCGGAAGTTTATCTGGATTAAAAAAACCGCTCTTTTCCCAGAGATGGTAAATTTTGTCTTCAACTTCTTTTGGGTCGTAAGTTTTAGGAAGTTCTTTCATGCTAAATATTTAATCATTTTACCTTTTTTATTGATTTTTTTCAATTTTTAAGGTAATATAATTAATAAGTTGGCTCTATACTCAATGGGTCGAGCCCGACGAAAATTTTATAAAATTTTCGCATAGGGCCCTGTCGTCTAGTCTGGTCTAGGACGCCGGGTTTTCATCCCGATAACACGAGTTCAAATCTCGTCAGGGCCGCAAAAATTGTGCTTCCCTTATGACAGAGGACGATTATTTGAAAATTAGTAAGGCCGCCGACCTTAAAAGCTCGAAAGATCGAGCTCTTTTTCGATTATTTGAAATTTTGCCCGGAGTTTTTTCTTTCGGGATTTTAATTGCAAGCGTTATTTTATCCTGGAGAGCGCCGATTTTAATAGCCGTTTTTATTATAGTCTTCGATGTATATTGGTTAATAAAGATTAGCTATTTATCTATTCATCAAATTTCTAGCTACAAACAAATGAAAAAAAATCTCAAAACAGATTGGTTGGCCAAACTCGATCGGTTACCGGGAGGCCGTTGGAAAAAAATTTACCATTTAATAATTCTGCCTACATATAAAGAAGAATTAGAGATAATTAGAACCACTCTTAGGTCCTTGACCGAGTCGGATTATCCAAAAGAAAAAATGATTGTTGTTTTAGCTACCGAAGAAAGAGCCGGGTCAGAAAGTTTGAATCTGAGAAAGAAAATTGAAAATGAATTCAGTAAAGAATTTTTCCAGTTTTTAATCACAATCCATCCTAAAAATATTTTGGGTGAAATCGCCGGTAAGGGCTCCAATGTCGTCTGGGCAGTAAAAAAGATAAAAGAAAAAATTATTACGCCCTTTAAAATTCCTCTGGAAAACATTATCATTTCTAATTTTGATATTGATACCAAACCCTATCGTCAATATTTTAGCTGTCTAACCTGGCATTATTTAACTGCTAAAAAACCCTTGAAATCAAGTTATCAGCCAATTCCCATTTACAATAACAATATTTGGGATGCCCCGGCTTTTTCCAGAGTAATATCCACTTCTGGCACTTTCTGGCAAATGATGCAGCAGCAGCGACCGGAGCAATTAGTTACCTATTCTTCACATTCAATGCCGTTTAGGATTTTTGAAGAGGTTGGTTATCCCGCCAATGTTGTTTCCGACGACTCGAGAATTTTTTGGAAATCTTATCTTTATTACGATGGCGATTACAAAGTGATTCCTCTCCATTATCCGGTTTCAATGGACGCCGTTTTGGCTAAAAATTTATTCAGGACAATTATTAATCAATACAAGCAGCAAAGAAGATGGTCTTGGGGGGTAGAAAATATTCCCTATTTGTTTTACGGTTTTTTAAAAAATAAAAAAATTCCTCTTTTTGAGAAATTTCGTCATTCCTTTAATATTATTGAAGGATTCTGGTCTTGGGCCGTCTGCGCCTTGCTTATTTTCTTTTTGGGATGGCTACCGCTTGTTTTGGGAGGGGAAAATTTTAACACCACTTTACTTTCTTATAATTTACCACGATTAACCAGAAACCTAATGACTCTGGCTATGATTGGAATGATTGTTTCAACGATTGTCAGTATGTTAATTTTACCTCCTCGGCCAAAAAATTACGGTAAATTAAAAAATCTTTCAATGATTTTTCAATGGTTAATTTTACCCCTGACCTTGATTATTTTTGGTTCTTTTCCGGCCCTTGATGCTCAGGTCAGGTTGATTTTTGGCAAATACTTGGGTTTTTGGGTGACAGAAAAAACGAGAAAAATTCAATAAGGGGTTTACTCTAAATGCACCTTTTCTTTGAACTCCTTCAGTTTTTCCCTTAATAAGGGATATTTTTTTAATTCGGGGTCTTCCTGTAAGATTTCTTTAGCTTCGTTTCTGGTTTTTGAAACCAAAACAACGTCTGCCAGAGAAGCCATGGCCAGGTCGGGAATTCCCCATTGCCTTAAGCCAGAAAAATCTCCAGGTCCCCTGATTGCCAGATCTTTTTCGGCTAACTCAAAACCATTTTCACAGGTAATAAGGGCTCTCAGTCTTCTGTTATAAACTATTCCCGGCGCATCGGTGAGCAAAAAGCAATAAGATTGAAAATTTGACCTGCCTACTCTGCCTCTAAACTGGTGAAGCTGGGCTAATCCGAATTTTTCCGAACCCTCAATAATCATCACCGAAGCATTGGGAATATCCACGCCGACTTCAACAACCGAAGTTGAAACTAAAATGTCAATTTTTTTGTCTTTAAAATCTTTCATTACTTTTTCTTTTTCTTCTGTCTTCATTTTTCCGTGGAGCATGCTAATTTTTAAATCGGGAAAAATTTCTTTTGAAAGCTTTTGATATTCCTGTTTTACTGCTTTTACATCCATCCACGAAAAAACTCTTTCATCTAATATCAGGGGGCCCTGCCCTTCCGTAGCCTTGGCGGAGGAGGGTTCAATCCTCGGACATATTACAAATACCTGTCTGCCTTTTTTGACTTGCTGGCGGACGAAGTTATAAGTTTCTTTTTTATCTTTTGGCTGAATAATTTTGGTGATTATTTTTTTCCTGCCCTTTGGTAATTCATCAATAATCGATAAGTCGAGGTCGCCATAAATAGTCAGAGATAGGGTGCGGGGGATGGGGGTAGCGGTCATAGAGAGAAGATGAGGAATGAGTTTAGCTCGCCCGCCGGAGCCTTGGCAAAGGCGGGCTCGTTGCTCTACTCCAAACCGGTGCTGTTCATCGATAATGACCAGGGCCAAATTATTAAATTGGAGAGGAGTTTTTTCTCTGGTTCTGGGCGTTGTGTCTTGGATTATGGCGTGGGTGCCAATCAAAATATTAATCCTTCCATCTTTGACTTTTTCCAACAGCTCGCTTCTTTTAATTTTTTTATTATTTAAATAGTTTTCTTTTCCTGTTATCAATCCGATATTTAAATCAAATCTTTTAAGGAAATTTGTTATAGTTTTAAAATGCTGTTTTACCAGAATTTCGGTTGGCGCCATAAACACGACTTGGTAATCTGTTTTTACCGTGTTTAAGGCCGCCATCGCCGCAACAACCGTTTTACCCGAGCCAACGTCTCCTTCCAAAAGCCGATTCATCGGCCTTGGCTTTTCTAAATCTTTTAGTATCTGCCAGGCGGATTTTTTCTGGGCGTCGGTTAACTTAAATGGCAAACTTTCGGTAAATTTTTTAACAAGAGTTAGATTTAAAGGGATTGGCCTCGCTTTTTCTTCAGCTAATTTCATCCTTTCTCTTAATACAAAAAGGGAAAGATTAAAGAGTTCTTCAAAAGCAAATCTTTTTTTTGCCTCCCCTGCTAATTTTAAAGAATCGGGGAAATGAATTTGCCAAATCGCTTTTTGAAAAGGCAGAAAGTTATATTTTTTAGCTATTTTTTCCGGCAGGGAATCCGAAATTTGTTCCGCCGGCTGGCAGATTAATCTGGTGAGTAGCGGTTTTACGATAAATCTTAGCCATTTTGATGATAAACCTTCGGTTTCAGGATAAACGGGAATCAATCTGCCCGTGTGCGTTAAGTCATCATTCTTAATTCCTAATTCGTGATTCAAAATCTTCTCATAAGCCGGATTGGATAAATACATTGTGCTGCCCTTTCCGGTTATTTTTCCTGCCAGACAAAGGTAATCCCCTTTTTTAAAAGTATTGATAAGATAGGGCTGGTTAAACCAGATTACCTTTAATTTTCCCGTTTTATCTCCAAGAGTTGCCTGGGTTAATATCATTCTTTTTCTGAAGGTTCTGATGTTTTTTATATCCACAATTTCTCCCTGAAAACAAAAAGGGCCTCCAGGTTCAGCTTTTGAGATAGGGATTAAATTTGAAAAATCCTCATAGCGATGAGGAAAATGAAAGAGAAGATCGCCAACAGTCTTAATCCCCAACCTTTTTAATCTTTTTTGATATTGAGGACCGACTCGAGGAATTTCCTCAATCGGAGTGGATAAATTCATAAAGAGTTTGTTTTTAATTGTGTCCCCGGAAGGAGTCGAACCTTCATCAGAGGCTCCGCAAGCCACTACTCTGTCCATTGAGCTACGGGGACATTACTTTTTAAAAGTATCACAAATTTTATTTAAATTCAACCCCGTTAGAAGTGCGTTTGTCGCTAAATAGTCATTTACAGAGAATGTGATTGAGTTTAGATAAAAATTATTCTAATTCAAAACAGAAAAAATAAAATATTTTTTCTGTTATAGGGCTTCTAACGGGGTCAAGTTGACTTAGATAATTTTAAAGAGTAAAATACAAAATAGTTGGAGAGGTGGCTGAGTTGGTTGAAAGCGGCGGGTTGCTAACCCGTTATACGGGGTAATACCCGTATCGTGGGTTCGAATCCCACCCTCTCCGTCTTCGCTTCGCCGTAGCTTTAGCGAAGGCGAGCTTCGCCAAAGCTCGTCTCAGCTACGGCGTGATAAATCCACTAATCAAATGTATTACGTCTATAGCTTAAAATGTAAGAATGGTTATTATATGGGTTGTACAGATAACCTGCAAGATAGATTAAGGAGACATAAAAAAAGTGAAGTGCCAGCGACAGTAAAACGTTTGCCACTAGAATTAGATTTTTATTTTGCAATTAAAGATAAATATAAAGCTTTTAGACTTGAAAAATATCTAAAATCCGGTTCCGGCAGAGCATTTATCAAAAAACATCTAGCTTGAACTCAATATTTTTTATCGAGAGACCGAGACACCTCAAAAAGGGGTTGGAAAAGAAACGAAAAATACCTTAAAATATCATTAGTGGGTCGGTTTCAGATTCACATACTCCGCTAAAATTTTCAAGTCCTTTCGGGGCTCAAAGAAGATTCTCTTCTTTTCGACCTTCACCCGCCTTCGGCGGGGTTCGGAGCTTGATTTTTTGTTGCGAAATAAGGAAAATCATGTTAAAATATAAAAATGAGAGAACTCCCTTGCTTTCTTAAAAGATACTTTTGGGACGTTGACTTTCCAAAACTGCAAAAAAATTTTCATACTCAATTTATTATTGAGAGGATTTTAGAATACGGAAACGAAAAGGCGGCGAAGTGGTTATTTCAACATTTTACCAGGTCAGAAATAAGGCGCACACTTACAAAAAGACGGAACATTTCTCCCCTGAGCGCAAATTACTGGAGCTTAATTTTGAAGGTTTCCAAAAACCAAATTTCATGTTTACAGAAACAATCTCAAAAAAAACTGCAAGAAACTTGGCCTTATTAGGAAGAACAGGGATACTGCAGGACGCCTATCTGGCTGGGGGCACTGCCCTAGCTTTACAGATTGGCCATCGTGTTTCTTACGACCTTGATTTTTTTACTGGAAAAAATTTCAAGCCCCAAATTTTTTTAAAAGAGATTAATCAAATTAAATTCTATCATCATGAACGAGTTGGAAAGGGGACAATCCTTGGGAGATTGGATGATATTAGGTTTAGTTTGTTTTATTACCCCTATCCACTTTTACAAAAAACAATCGAATTCAGGGAAACTGGAATTAATTTGGCCGGCATTACCGATATCGCTGCCATGAAATTAGCCGCTATTAGTGAACGAGGCGCTAAAAGAGATTTTATCGATTTATATTTTATTCTGCAAAATACCTCCCTTGATAAAATTTTGCAGTTTTACGATAAAAAATATAAAACCTTAGCTTCTAATTTAGTTCACATTAAAAAAAGTTTAGTTTATTTCACCGATGCCGAAGGAGACCCGATGCCAAAAATGATAATGGCCATTTCCTGGCAAGAGGTGGAAAATTTTTTTAAAAAAGAAATCCCAAAGCTATAATATAATAATGCCGATTGTTGCTATTTAACAGATTTTTTGTTGTAATATTTGAAGAATGTCATTGTTATTAAAAATAAAAAATCTCAGAGATAAAAAAGCAATGAATCTTGGGGAAATGTTTCATAAACAGAGTTTGACTGGGCGGGTTTCCATTGCTGGGACGATTTTGATAATAATCTTGGGGTTGCTGGGGGTCGGCATTTTGTATTTTTTTAGCGTTCAGAAAGAAAGCGAAACCCAGACTCAAACTGCTCAAAACCTGAAGCTTCTTAATTCTCACTCTCATCCTGAAGCAGGAGAAGAATGGGTTGTTTCTTTCGAAACCAGAGGTACTGCTGATTTAACCATTATTCCGACAGATCCAGACAGCATTGGCGATTTAGATTTTGTCTCTTTAACTTGTAATGGGGAAAAAAGAACTCCTCAAATTTTAGAGAATGACAAAATCTTTTACCCTAACTGGGAATGCTTGCCCTCCGAAGCTTTAGCGAAGGAGGGCGATGGAACAGGAGAACTAACTCATTTGGTCAACATTGCCAGAAAACATACCTTAAAATTCCAATTCGAAAATAAAGCAGCTTTTGCCTATAATAATCCTGATTCGGTAACTGATTCTTTTACAGATGAAAGTAAGGTTTTTGCAACATCAACCGTAGTGGTAACTGGGGGCAAGGCAATATTAGCCACGTGTAAAGACAACGGAACGGCCTGTTCTGCGGCTGGAGAATGTTGCTCAAATTATTGTTATGTTGACGCTGATAATGACAGATATGCCCCCTCATCGGGTACTGCAACCTGCCGAGCCAATTCCCAGCTTGCTGGTACTGATTGCTACGATGCTAATGCCAATGCATACCCGGGTTCTGCGTACTACTCTTGTTCGCACAGGGGTGATGGGTATTATGACTATAATTGCGTCAATGGAGATGAAGAAACTGGGGATTGCACCTATAAGGCTACATGTACTAATGGTGGCTCTTCCTACACCTGTTATCCCTACTCTAGTATCTGTGCGGGAGCGTCGACGGGGTATGACAGGTGTGATACCACTACTGGTAATCCCAGTTGTGGAGAAAGCTGGAGCGGGAAACCTTACTGTGATTACGCCACTGAGAACTTTGGCTATTGCTATACCGTCACCCCATACTGCACAACGTATGTTGGGCAAAAATACATTTGTAAGACCGGGGCTAGTGGTTGCTGCTCCTGTCATTAGATATGGCATGAGAATAAAAAAAGAAGGCTATATTTTCAGGATTTCCCTACTCCAAGGGTTAACCTAAGTGTAGAGAATAAAGAAAAAATATGAGGGGTTTATCAGGGAGCCAGAGATATTGCTATTTTGTAGATTTTAAAACTCAAACAGCGTTCATCCGGGCCTTCGGGGTTAATGCATTCCTTGAATAAATTTAGGATTTCGAGAGGTCAAAAAAATCATTTTGTTTCATCTTGGCCGTTTAAAGAACGGCTTTTAAATTTAATTATTGAATAATTAGATTAGATTTGGCATAATAAAAAAAATGCGAAATATTCCATTTAATAAATTTCAGATAATTCTGGTGGTTCTTGGCCTGGCAGCCATTTTTTTGCTTATTTATTCTCCTTCCTTTACAACTCCTTTCCCTAAGCATTTCGATGAGTGGCAACATATTAACCAGGCACTAAACTTAGAACGAGGAGAATATCAATGGCAGAGTTCTTCTGCTTCTGGTCTGGGATTCCATTTTTTTCTTTACGGAATTAGCCGGGTAGCGGATCTGGTTCAGATATATAAATTTCTTGCACCCAGCTGGGCCATTCTGTCGGCCTTGATTCTTTTCTTTGTGGCTTACAGCCTTAGCGGACAAAACTTCTTAATAGCTTTTTCAACCATACTTTTTTTTAGTTCCATTAAGTCCAATATTAATTTGCTGGGGCTTTATTTTTTTACTCCGCTTACTTTTGCCATTCCTTTTATTTTCCTTTTTATTTTCTTTTTTGTCCGGGGGCTGGAAAAAGAAAACAAAAAATATCTTCTCTTGAGTTTCCTGCTTATGTTATTGTTAATACCCGTCCATGCCATATCGGTGGCCTTTGCTTTTCCTATTCTGCTTTTTTCCTGCCTTCTCTATCACAAATATATAAAAAAAGAGTTTTGGTTTTTTCTTATGTTTTTACTTGTTCCTCTGGCAGGACTGATTTTCTACAGCTTTATGGCAAACCTGACGATTATAGACTCTTTAAGAATTTTGATTAAAGAGCTGCAGTTTAGAGGAGGGCTGAACCAGGCAAAGGTTTTTAACGATTCTTTAACAATAACCTATTCAATAGCCGGAGGAATTCTGACCGGGATGGGTTTCTTAGCCGTGTTGTGGAGCAAGAAAAAAGAGCTTTACCCCTATATTATCTGGCCTTTATCTCTTTTCTTTATGATTTTAATATTCCGGATGACCGATGTTTCTTATCTGGCTCCCTACCACCGAAATTTTTACTATTTTACCATTAGTCTTCCTTTATTGAGCGCCTTCGGTTTAAGCTGGGTGATAAATTCTCTGGCAAGCCGGTTTAAGAAAATAAATTTTAATCTCATAGCAGTACCTATATTGGCTATTGCCATATTTTTTTCTTTTATCTCCTACTGGGAAATAGCTCCCGAGCGGCCGCCTTATACTGTGATAATTACCGCTGATGATTATCAGGACCTTCTTTTTCTGGCTAAACTTCCAAAGGGAAGGGTCCTAACCTATTTTCCGCTTTCAGCGGTAGTAGCCCCAATCACCGGGCATAAGGTTATAGGAGAATTCTTTGATAAGTTTAGCTGGGAGCACGCCCAGGGATTCTTCAGTAGTGATGATTGCCATTTCAAAGATGCCATGATTAGGGTATATAATATAGATTATGTTATTTCAATGCAAGAGCTATTATGCGGGTATAAACTTTTAACAAACACACATAACTATATTTATCAAGTTAGTTCCATTACTGAAAAATAATATTTTCCCTGAATAAAATTTTTTCTAAATACAGTGTCCGGCACTATTTTTTCTTCTTTAAAATAAACCCCCCCTAAAAGGGGGCGGGGTTTTGATAAAAATAATTGTTGCAGTTTAGTTTTAACACTCACTTCACAAAACGGAAGTCAAAGACTTTTTGGAGGTCTTCTGGAGTAACGATTTGTTCTTCCACTTCCTGAGTGGTTTCAAATTCTCCGGCCTTGACAATTTTAATCAAAAGCTCCGCCCCCTCATCAATAGGAATATTTTTTCTGTCATAGGCGGCTTTGAGGAAAGGGTAATAATTATCTATAATTGCAAGATTTTCTTTTGGTGTTTTTGCTGGGTTCCAGGATTTCAATAAAAGCCCTTTTGTCTCCTCTGGCCTACTGACGATAATTTCCATTGTTTTCCCCAGTACGCGAACTACTTTCTGCACTTCTTCTGGTTTTTTCTCTATCTTGTCGTTCCTGACGATCAGACATGATGGAGATTCATCAATAAGAGTGTCTAAAATTGAAAATCCTTGGGCTTGAAGTGAGGGAGCATTCTCTGGAAAAGTTAAGATAGCATCAACTTCACCGCTCAATAGCAAATTATTTAATTTTTCTATATTCCAAAAGTCTCCTTGTGTTTTTGGGGTAATTATTGTTATCTCCAAATTGTTCTTTTCAATAAATTTAAGGATTTGGTAGTGTATGGAATCATATTGAGAAAAAATTGCTATGGTTTTCAGGTCGTTTAATTTTAATCCGGGCTGAGCAACAAGAGAATATGCTTCATGTCTTGCGGTAAACATGATTATTTTAATTGGGGCATTTCTCAGGATTGCTTCTATAAATGGTTTGGCAAAGAAATTTTGAAAACCAGCGTAGTCTACCTTTCCTGCCAGCAGGCCTGACGGGCTATCTTCCAACACTAATACTCCTGTCACCCATTCAACCTGGAGACCTTCTTCTTTGAAAGAACCCTTTCCTATGGCAATAGACGTTAGTATTGTTGTATCTGCTATTTTTATTTTAGATAACTCTACTTTCGGTCGCAGCAAGAAAACAACTAATCCGGTCGCCACCACCATTAGCAATAAAATTGCCCACAAAAGTTTCCTGTTCATAGATAATTTTTAATTTACCCCGTTAGAAGTCTGTCCTCATATAACTGATAGTTAATTTTGGATAGACATGGTTATGGGTATGACTTTGTCAATCTGATACAGAAAAAATTTTAACAAATTTTTTCTATCCAAGACTTCTAACGGAGTTTAATTTTTATTTATTTTGCAACTCTTTAGCTGTTAAATATTCTATGGGAGCAAAATCATCAGTTAATATGAAGGCGGGATCTAGGGTTGAATCTTCGATATCAACAGATTTTTCAGGCAGATTACGAATAATCTCATTTTTATTTTCTAAAATTTCTTTACTCTCAAAATCAATTTTCTGAGAGTCACTTTTTAAACCAATAATAATAAAATTCTGTATTTCTTTTTTGCTTGGTGAGTTTACAGCAAACAGATAACTATTCTTAAAAACCGATCTAAGGGTTTTTATCTGAGAAAGCAGTAAGAGATTGCTTTCTTCTTCTAATGTTCCGGCAATATTCATTAAAAAAAAGCCATTCTCTGAAAGTTTACTCTTAATCAAAGAAGCGAACTCTTTGGTTGTAAAGTGAAAGGGGATGAGGCCGCCGGCATCATAGACATCAACGAAGATTAAATCATAATTTTCATTTGTCTCTTTTAAAAATCTTCGACCATCGGTGATGTGGTTAAATAACCTTGAGTCTTCCTGGAGTCTAAAGTATTGCTTAGTCAACTGATAAAGCGTTGGCTCAATTTCTGCTACATCAACACTCTTAATATTATTTTTATCTAAAAGAAGCTTTCGCGGCATAGAATAAGTGCCGCCACCTAAAAAAAGGGCTTTCTCAGCCTGAGGATTAATAATTTCGTAAATAATATAGTATTTCTGATATGCACTTGGCAATTCATCGGATTCTAAAAATATCCCTGACTGCCAAGAGCGATCAAGGTGTAAAAACCTAGCTTTTTTGTCTTGGAATGGTCTCTCTTCTACTGTTATTTGACTATAAAATCCGTCTTTCTGAAAGATAATAGATTCTGCCCTTGCAAAAAAATTGGCTGAGGAAAAAAATAAAACAATTATCAGAATAATTATCAGAAATAAAAAGAATTTAGGTTTTCTAAGACGAATTTTACTGTCATCATTCCTAAAGAACCAAATTCCCAAAAGTCCCATAACAGCAAGCAGGGAACCGGTAGAAATAATAATTTTATTTATGCCAAAATAAGGAATTAAGAAAAAGCCGGCTAAAAAACTTCCAGTAATACTTCCTAAGGTTGACCAAAAAAATACTCTACCTGACATTTTGCCAATTTCTTTTAACTCAAGAGTTTTTAATCTAATTGCAAAAGGAGATAACATTCCCAGAGTTAGACAGGGAATAAAAAATAAAATCAAACTAATAAGTGGTGGGCCCCAATCTATATCAAAACTGTATCCTATGATTGGCAAAATGGTTTTTGAAAAAACCTGAATCAAAAGAGAAAAAATTCCGGCAATAAAAATAAGAAAGAAAAAAGTTGAAAAGTTAGGACATTTATCAGCCAAAAGCCCTCCAAGATAGTAACCTAAACTCAATGCTCCAAGAACAATTCCAATAATGCTTGAAATAGTAAAAAGGGTATTGCCAAAATAAGGAGCAAGTATTCTGGTAGCAGTAACCTCAATAATAAGAATTACTGCCCCAGTTATAAAAACTATCAAAAAAATAAAATTTCTTTTAAGAAAATCCATTATTAAAATATTATTTAACTAATCTTACCCCTTCTTTATTATTTTAACTAGTTTTATCCCGTAAATCTTCTGATTCAGCAAGAGCGATTATTTAGTCCATCGTGTTTGGGTTAACTTTTGCCATTATAGTACAAGATATGTTATGCAACATAACCCATAATATATATTTATGAATAGATTGCGTTATCGCAATCGTCCTCAACATAAAAAATATCCAAATAGGATATGGTTTAAAAAATGTAGGGGTTGAAAATGATCAACTGAAAATCGTCGTGGCGAATGGCGAGAAATAGTGAAAGGGTTATATGGGTGAATACCGAGATACTAGTTAACTGGTTACATAGGTGAATGCCGCGATACTAGTTAATATTATACTTGATGCTCGGCCAGTCTTTAAAATTCTATTTGTCATGCCGCCGAGTTGTTGAAAATTAACCGCGAGCAGTTTATTAGACGGTGTCGTTTTCCTCTTAAAAAGAAAAAATTTCTCTCTGAAAATTACGTTTAGAGGTGATTTTATTAACTCCGCTGAGTTTCTCAGCAGAACACAGAGAGAGGCGCTCCTACTTTTTTTGTTCATTGCTGCCTCAAGTATTTTATTGATTTTTTCTATTTCTTGTTTCTGAAAAAGAAGCTGGGGAGGGTTTGTTTTTCTTTTGAAATGGACAACATTAAAAAAACCGTAAAGTCTTTCAAAAAACCAGCCTTCTGATGGAGTTCCTCCAACTATCTTCCTTGTTATGTCGTATATATTACGGTACATCTTTACCAGTTCTAAGTAGTATTCTCGGTCAAAATAACCCTCTTTTTCCATAATCTTTATTAAATCAGAACAAGTGGTTGGTATTGTATTTTCACCTGGGGGGGGCAGCAAACCGGAGAAATTGATTTTATTAATTAACTCGTTTTCCAGACCGAACTGAATTATCTTTGACATCTCAGCTTCGTTCAGTCCCCTTTCTATTATTGGCATCAATTCTACTTTCAGGCCGCCAACCTCCTTTATATTTTCCAGAACTTTGAGTCGTCTCTCTAAATAGTCCTGACCTCTGAACCTTATATTTGCCGCTCGATTAAATCCGTCAAACTGAAGACCGATAATGCTCAATCCGGCTTTTTTTAACTTCTTAAGATAATCTTTATCTGTCAATTTCAAGCCATTAGTATATATTCCCGGGATATTGCCACTGTCTTTAATGACCCTTATTATCTCCAAGAGATCCTTTCTGACGGTGGGCTCTCCTCCTGACATAAGAACTTCTCGAGAATTGCATTTTTCCACTCCTTTCTTTATTTCTTCTAGAGGCGCCTCAAGATCCTCGTTGGGATACTTGATGTGTTTTTGGTAACAAACAGGACAGTCCTGGTTGCATTTTGTATTACTGAAGATTATAACCGTTGAAGTGCCATAGTTTGGATTTTCACTTGAGTATTCTTGAAAATTTTTAGGGCAAGAAACGAGCATTTTGTCCTTTGTGTTATTTCTATATTTTTTAAAGAAGTCAACATCGTTTTCTATAAAGACAAGCTCTCTCGTGCAGCAGTTTTTTTCCAGATAGACCTTTCCGTCAATTTCCAATAAATTAGAGAATATGATTTTTCCGCAAACAGGACAAAAATTTCCCACATTCTCTTCTATGATTTTTGGCAACTCCATTTCTAGGGGGAAAGTTGCTGGAAGGGTCGTTGGTAATGGCCTATTTAAAGTATCTATATTGTTTTTCATAGTGTTTTGATTATATTATTAATAACTTTAACTTAATTCATTTTACTATTATGTTAATCTTGTTGTCAAGCAATAGGTTGGGTATAATAAAGAAAGTTTTTAATATGGATTTTTTAAGAGAAATTAACGTCCTCTATAGAATAACTGACTGGCTGCCTTTTTTGGGTTTTGCCCTAATAGGTTTTTTCTTGAAAGTTTCTCGCCTTGAGATAACAAATCTTGACCCTCTTCTCCTTGTCTTGTTTTTTTCTTCTCTGCTGCTTTCCTATACCTATTCCTTAAATGATTATTTTGATGAAAATAAGAAGCAAAAGTACTTTCTATTGCCGCTAATTTCCTCACTAATTTTACTGCCATTTCTTAATTTCAATCAAATTTTATTGGCAGTTATATTTCTTTTTCTCTTTACTCTCTATTCTCTAAGGGGTGTTTCTTTGAGTAAAATTCCTATAGTCGGCACACTAACAAATACCGTTGGTTTTATGTCAATATTTATGATAGGTTATATGGCGAAGGAGAAGGTTACCCTTTTAGGAATTATCTTCTTTTTATTGCTTTCCGTTTATCAAACCGTATCTCAGCTTATTCATGAGAAAGTTCATCTGAAATCAGACATAGAATCTGGCAGAAGAACCTCAGTTTTTTATTTACGGGGAAAACTTGTTTTGTTGCTCAAGGCAATGCTATTATTTACTTTTCCCTTATCCCTGTTTTTATTACTCAAAACGAGGTTTAACTTGTTTGCAATTGCCTGCATCCTGTTTTCTCTAATCTTTTTTATTAAAGTGAGTCAGATAGATAAAAATTTAAGAAAAAGTTATAAATTGGCCAGTATAGTTGTTGGGCTATTCTTTTTATTAGATTATTTTCTAATTTATCTTGAGTTGTAATTAGATTGTCAGATTTAATTTATAATGACTGAAATTCTAAATTTTATTAAAAAACGAGCTAATTACCTTGCCTTAATTTTTCTTCTCGTTTTTTTGCTCTCAACTTTTTTTTCAATCCATGGTAATTTTTGGGAAGGGTTAAAATTATCTGGCTTTGCCCTTACCTCTGACGAAGCTGACTTTATTCCAATAGGTTTTTATTATCTGAAAACTCAGCAGTATTTTTTTCTTGGCGGTCATCCTTCTTTGATACCAACGGTTACTGCTCTGCCTTTGCTTTTTTTGAATTTGAATCTGCCAGAAATCTCCAAAGAAAACGAAAGTGGAGATTTTCGACAAGTTTTCGGGAGACCGTTTTTATTTCAAGCGGGAAACGATCCTGATCTCATAACTTTTTGGTCAAGAACGGTAATTATTCTTCTTAACGGCTTGCTTTTGTTTTTAATTTACTATTTCTTAAAAAAAATTGTTGGGGTTCTGCCGTCTTTAGCCGCTCTTTTTTTCTTTGTTTTTTCACCCAATTTAACAGCCCATGCCTCATTGGTTACTATGGATGTTCCCCTGTCCCTTTTGTCTTTACTTTCTATTATTATCTTCTCTCTTTTTCTTAAGGATTTGACTGGGAATGCGGGGGCAAGAAAAAATTTTATCTTGGCAGTAATTTTTACCAGCCTAGCCCTCTTAACTAAAATCCCGGCCATTTTACTGTTTGTTGGTCTTTTTTTTGGAGGATTGACTTATGTTCTATTTACAAAGAGGAGTTTTTGGGGGAAATATTTAAGGTTTTTCATATTTTTTTCATTTTTAATATTAATTTTTATAGGCACATTTCAGGGGATTGAAACAATAAATCTGTCTGTTGAAACATTTCAATATTGGATAGGTCTATTTAAATTTCCGCTGCTGGTGAGAGGTTTTCTCCACCAAGTTGCCTCCTTTGATATTTTTGTCTTAAATGGAATGATACAATATTTTCTTGGAATTATAGCGGTGACAAGACGGATAATTATTGATCCCTCGACTACCTGGCCGGTCACTTATTTCCTAGGAAATATTTATGGTCCAGGGGAAGCATGTCCCGCCTATTTTCCTACCCTCTTCTTTGCCAAGGAAACCTTGGGGTTTTTAATTTTGCTATTTTTAGCAGTTTTTTCTTTTGCTTGGAGTTTTTGGAAAAATAATGAATTGGGTCAGAAAGTTATTAGCTTTTTTAATAATCCTTTTAATGCTGTTTGTCTTATATTTGTTTTAATTTACGGCTTCTTCGTTTTAAAATTTGGGACACACATCGGCGTAAGATATATCTTTCCGATAACCTTTTTGTTTTATGTTTTGGTAGCAAAACGAATTGTTGGGCTTGCATCGGGGGAGGCAACATTTTTTAAAAAGAAGATTAAGCTTTCTTTTGCTCTACTTCTTATTTTTCTTACGATTATGACTAGCTGGGTTATAACCTGGCCATACTACCTTTCTTATTATAATATCTTAGCTGGGGGGACGAAGGAGGGCTACAAAATTGCCACTGACTCTAATTATGATTGGGTCGGTCAGGATGTTAAAAGATTAGGAAAATGGGTAAAAGATAATAAAATAGAAAAAATATATTGCCATATTTTTGCTAATTTCCCTTTAGATTACTATCTCGGTGAAGCTTATCAACCATTTAATATCAGACATGACCCTCTTCCGCCAAAAGGTTCTCTTTTGGCGGTTTCTGCTTTTGAAATGCAAAACATAAATTATGATAAAGATTTGCCGGAATCTCAAAAGTATCTCCAATTCCAAGAGAATTTAGTTGAAAGAGTTGGAACAACTATATTTATATTTCAGGTTCAATAAAATCCCATTCCTTTTTTAGCGATAAGACGAATTATGCCTAACTGGATAACAATATAAATAAGGAGCATAAAGGAGAAATTATCATTTTACTCTGTCACATATTGACCTTAATAAAAGAAATAGGTGATATCCAATTTAATAAATTTCAGGATAGCCCTTGTGACCCTTGGTTTCGTAGCCATTTTTTTACTTGTTTATTCTTCCTCGTTTACAAGCACCTTTCTTAAATATAATCTGTAGATTGCGTTGTTTTACAACATGAGATACCTTTCGAGTATAAACCTTTAGCGAGCAAGCACAACTATATTTATCAAATTAGCCCCGTTATTTATAGATAATATTTTTCCTGAATATAATTTCTAAATTATAAACAACAAGTTTTATAAAAATGAATTTAAGAAAAACAAAAGATACGCCGGAAATTTCCATAATTTTGCCTTGTCGGAACGAAGAAGCAGGTCTTGGTCATTGTTTAAAGCAGATAAAGGAAGTTATAAAAAAGCATCAGCTAAGTGCGGAAATAATTGTTTCTGATTCTTCTTCCGATGATTCTCCTAATATTGCCAGGAGGTATGGGGTGCGGCTTATACAGCATAACAAAGAAGGTTACGGTACTGCCTGCCTTGAGGGATTTTCATATGCCAGGGGGGAATATATTTTTATAGCCGATGCTGACGGAACATATGATTTTAATGAGATTCCCGGATTTATAGCCCATCTAAAAAGCGGTTATGACCTTGTTCTGGGCAATAGAATGGGAGGAAAAATTTTTCCCGGAGCCATGCCCTGGCATCATAAACATCTTGGCAATCCAATACTTTCTTATTTTTTACGGCTATTTTTCCGAGCAAAAATCAACGATTCCCAAACCGGCATGCGAGCCATAAAAAGAGAATCTCTGAATAGGTTAAATTTGCAGGCCGGGGGTACGGAGTTTAATTCCGAAATGCTTATTAAATCTTTTAAGAATAATCTGAAAATAAAAGAAATACCCATTCATTATTATCCGAGAATGGGGAAATCCAAGTTGAGGTCTTTCCGGGACGGCTGGCGGCATCTCAGATTTATGCTGCTTTATTCGCCCCTCTATTTATTTTTTCTGCTCGGTCTGATCTTGTTTTTTTTGGGATTTGGTTCCATGATATTATTTTATTTGATGGATCCGGAAATCTTTGGGATAGTTCTTTATTTTCATCCCATGTTTTTATCTTCGCTTTTGCTGATAGTCGGCTACCAACTAATGCTCTTTGCTTTATTTGCCAAGGTTTACGCCGTAAATCATCTTGGAGAAAAAAGCCTTTTTATGCTAAAATTTTTTAGATTTTTTACTTTAGAGAGAACCAGTTTTGGCGGAGGATTGCTTATTCTGGCTGGCCTGGCTATTGCTGTCTTAATTTTTAGCAGTTGGATTAAATCGGGATTTGCTTCTTTGAATGAGGCACCGAACTTTATTTTGAGCTTAACCCTTCTTGTTTTGGGCGCTCAGACTATCTTTTCGGCATTTATGATAAGTATCTTGAGTATAAAAAAAGGAAAATGAAAAAAATAGCGGTTTTCAATCATTTTTTAGATAATATCGGAGGGGCAGAAATAGTGACTCTAATCTTAGCCAGAGAATTAGCGGCCGATGTTTACACTACAAACATAGATAGAGAAAAAATAAAAAAAATGGGTTTTGAGGATATTCTACCCAGGATTTATTCAATAGGAAAGGTCCCTATAAACCCTCCTTTCAAGCAACAGATGGCTTTTCTGAAGTTTCGCTTTCTTAATTTAAAGGGTCAATATGACTTTTTTATTATAGCCGGTGATTGGGCAATTTCTGGAGCGGTTAACAACAAGCCTAATCTTGAATATTTCCAATCTTTTCTGGGCGAAATTTGGACCTCTAGAAATGCCATAAGAAATTCTTTAAAACCCTGGATGAGACCTTTTTATCAGTTATGGACAGGGTATATTAGATTTTTTTATAGGAGATATTTTAAACATGTTGACAGGTTGGTTTGTAACTCAAAAAATACTCGGGATAGAATAAAGAGATATCTTGGTAAAGATAGCGTTGTGATTTATCCACCTACCGATACCTCAAGATATCATTTTTCAAAGAGTAAAAATTTTTGGCTTTCTGTAAATCGTTTAGTGCTTTATAAGAGAATTGAGCTCCAGCTCAGGGCATTTTCAAAGTTGCCTGGCGAAAACCTAGTTGTTGTAGGGAGTTATGAAAAAGGAGTTAGGTATTTTGAGGAATATAAGAAATATCTTGAGAGTATTCTACCCGAAAATGTCCGCCTTCTCACTCGGGTAGCGGGCGAAGAACTTAGAGGACTTTACGCTCAATGTAAAGGTCTGATTGCCACTGCCTTTGATGAACCTTTTGGTATGACCACAGTTGAGGCAATGGCCTCGGGGAAACCGATTATTGCTGCAGCTGAAGGCGGCCACAAAGAGAGTGTCATTGATGGTGTTACGGGGATATTGATTAAAGATATTAATGAGGACAAGCTGGCCGAAGCCGTTAAATTCATCGGGGAAAATCACCAAAAATACAAAGAGGCCTGCTTAAAACAGGCTCAAAAATTTGACAAAAAAGTTTTTATTTGGAAAATTAAGAGAGAGATAGCAAATTATTATAATTAAATGTCTAATAAAATTAAAAAAATTTTTCTGATTGGCGCCGATGGTCAATTAGGGAGCGACTTAAAAAGAGTTTTAGAAAAAGATTATCAGATTTTCTGCCCGCTGATAGATGAGTTAGACATTGCCCATTATGATAAGGTCAGAGAATATATTGAATTGAACAGACCCGATTTGGCGATTAACACTGCTGTTTATTTGGCTAATGTTGATGGAATGGAAATAAATTACGAAGATACTTTTAGGGTAAATGCTCTGGCGGTTAATAATTTGGCTAAAATATGCGGGGAGTTTGATATTCCCTTGGTTCATACCAGTTCAGACTATGTGTTTGATGGAAAAAAAACCAATCCTTATACAGAAACAGATGTTACTAATCCAATAAACGTCTATGGCATATCCAAAGTAGCCAGCGAACATTTTACAAGATGTGGCTGTCATAAGCACTTCATTATTCGTCCTGCCATTATGTTTGGAAAAAATCTTTGTAAACATCAGGGTAGAACTAATCTGGTAGAAAAAATCATTCAAGGAGCAAAAGCAGGCAAAGAAATGAGATTTAAGACAGATACCTATATGTCTCCCACTTATGCTTTAGAATTGGCAGAAACTATCAAGGCATTGATTGAAACTAATGCCTACGGGCTTTATCACATAACCAACGATGGATTTTGCACTCCTTATGAGTTTGCCAAAGAAGTTCTTACCCTTACAGGATTAAAAGCCAACTTAATCCCTGTTAGAACAGCAGAGTTTGAAGAAATAGCAAAAGGAGCAAAAAGACCGCTCAATTCTGTTTTAGCCCACGAAAATCTTAAAAGCCTCGGTTTATACAAAATGAGTCATTGGCAAGAAGCAATTAAAAAATATCTAAAAGAGAGAAAATATGTCTAAGCAACAAACCAAGATACAAGGATTAGAGATAATTCCTTTGCAAGTTAACCTTGATGATAGGGGATATCTTTTTGAAATAATTCATAATTATGATATGCCGAAGTTCGGCCAGGTTTACATAGTGGGAGACCCGGTAAGGGGTACAATCAGGGCTTTTCATAAGCACGAAATTTTGTGGGATTATTTTTGTATCGTTAAGGGCTCAGCAAAATTCATTTTTGTGGACGATAGAGAAGACAGTAAAACATATAAGGAACAAGAAACTGTTATTCTTTCCGAAAAAGTGCCTAAAATGGTCATTATTCCGCCGGGAGTCTATCATGGCTGGATGTCTTTGGAAGATGATACAATAATGGTTTCTGTGGGCAGTGAACTTTACGATAAAGAGAAACCCGACGAGATTCGTATTCCTCCCGACTCTTTTGGCGACATCTGGACAATAAAAGGAAGATAAAATGGCGAGTAATTCAACTCCACGAGTTTCTATTATAATTCTCAATTGGAACGGGATGGAAGATACTATTGAGTGTCTAGATTCTTTGAAGAAAATTACTTATCCAAATTACGAAGTAATTGTTGTTGATAATGGTTTCGAGGGAAACGAAGCTGATTTCCTAGAAGAAAAATATAAGAGCTATATCGGGCTAATTATAAATAAAGAAAATTTAGGTTTTGCTGAAGGAAACAATGTAGCAATAAGAGAAATTATCAAAACAAAAACCAGCGATTATATTTTAACCTTGAATAATGACATTACTGTTGAACCGGATTTTTTAGCGGAATTAATTAAGGCAACTCAAAGGCATCCGGAAGCCGGAAGTATTCAGTGCAAAATGGTTTGGGCCCAAGACAAGAGTTTGATTGACAACGCCGGATTAAAATTTTTTAAACCCGGTTTGGTTTTTGATAGAGGAAGATTTAAACCGGTTGAAAATTATAATAGAGAAGAAGAGATTTTGGGATGTTGTGCCGGAGCTTGTTTGTATAAAAGAGAAGCCCTAGAGGATATCAGAATAGACGATGATTATTTTGATAAAGATTTTTTTTGTTCATATGAAGATATGGATTTAGCCTTGAGACTGCAATGGATGGGTTGGAAATCTTGGTATTGTCCCAAAGCCATTGTCTATCATCAAAAAGGAGCTGCCACGGGACTGGGAAGCAGTTTTATAATTTTTCACAATAGAAGAAATCAAATCTGGGTAGGGATAAAGAATTTTCCGTTTTGCTTTCTTTTAAAGAACCTTCCCGGTCTTTTACTTTCAGACATAATTCAGATTGGTTTGGATTTTCTAAGAAAAAGGCCGATTGGAACAATTATAATTGGAATGAAAGGTAAGTTCGATGGCTATTTCAGCTCCGGAAAAATGTTAAGAAAAAGAAAAAAAATTCCCAAAAGGGTTTCTTTTTCGGAAATAGAAAAGTTTTTTATTTCCAGCTGGAGTTTAAAAACTATTAAAGAAATGAAAAGCTATTTGGGTAAGCAATTTAAATATGAGCCCCGTTAGAAATTACTACTAACAGGATTAGGGTATTTAAAAATTTCACTAGAAATCAGTCATCATCTGTTATAAAGACTACTTCTAACGGCGTGAAAAGCATTTTACGCCTAAAAAAGGTGTGCGGTTTTTAAAATGGTTTAATTGTCCCCCATCTTCATTTTCTTTTGTCTTTAATAAGACGATTCTTAGTTTCTAACTTATTCAGAGGTCAACTTAGGTTTTAGCAGATAATCCCACGATTCTTTATAGGAATTATACTCTTCTATCATTTCATTCACTAAGCTCATACGGCTTGATAAAACGTTATTTGATTCATTTGGATCTAGGTTGGTATCATACAATTCGTAAGGAAGGTAATTATTATTTTCATCCTTGAAGAGAAAAAGTTTCCAGTTTTCTTTTCTGATTACTCTTGTTGTATTCCCATGCCCATCGGCAACCAACAACCTTTCTGTTTTAATGTTCTTTTGAATTAAATTTATTAAGCTCTGGCCCTGGAAAAAAAACTTGTCAGCTGATATTCCAACCGCGTCTAATATAGTGGGTACAAGATCAACGCTTTGGACCGGAGCAGTAATTGTTTTATTGGTGACGCCCGGTATATATAAAATCAGAGGTATTTTTAGATTAGAATCATAAACTGTCTTATGTTCCATCGCACCATGTTCCATAAATTCTTCTCCGTGATCGGAAGTAATAATGACTATCGTATTTTTTTTAATGATAGGATTTGCTAAAAAAAAGGTTAGCTCGTTTCCTAACCATTCATCGAGTTCCTTTATTTTTTGGTCGTAAAGAGCTTTAACATATTCAACTTGTTTTGGATCATTCGTATCAACTTTACTAAAATAAGGAGAGACTGGAGAATAGAAGCTCCAAAAAAGACCATTACCCTGACTTTTGGCTATTTTTTCGGCCTCTTCTAGTGTTTTAGCGTTCTTAAGCTTTTCACAAAAATTCTCATCTAAAAAAACTCTCCACTGTCGCCAGAACACACCCTTTTTCTCGAGGGCCATATCTGCTAATAGCCTTTCGTAAATTTCTTGCGTAAACGGAACACTAATAGTATTATTTTCTTTTAAATGCAAGGGAATATTTTCAAAATTATCTTTGGTGTATATTATCTCTTTATTTTTGTCGATAAGATAGGGCGCATGAACGGCATAGGTATGAACAAACATAAATGTTTTTTTTCCTTGCTCGACATTTAACAAAAAAGAATTAAATGCATTGTTATAATAATTATTGTAAGGATCACTATAGAAATCTTCGTGAGCTATATCTCCTAGTCCAAATGAATATGGTAAAATTTTTGTTATCCCCCGCGAATAGACATTATCAATTGGGAGAGATAGACTTCCACCCGGAATATAAAAATAAGTTTCATATCCGTTTTTCTGAAGTATTTCCGGTAAAAAAGGGATTTTTTGTGATAAACCATCGCCATAAAAGATGACATTATGATATTCCGGATACAAAGAAGTAAAGATTGATACGTGACTTGGAAGAGTCCAGTTAGCATTAGAGAAAGCGTTTTTAAAGATAATGTTATCGTTACCAATTTTACATAAATTTGGAGCAGTATCCCGAGCGTACCCATAACAGGGTAGATGGTTTGCGCTCAAAGTATCAAGCGATATCAAAATTATATTACAATTTTTACAGACAGGATTCTTGTCATTAGTTAGATTAAATATTAAAATAACAGCTATAAGTATTATTGCTAAGACAAGGAAAACAATAAAAAATCGCTGTACTCTTTTATTTTTTAAAAGATTTATCATAAAATATAATATATCTTTTATCATTAACAACCTCAAGATGTTTTACAGACGTAAGATATTTTTATTGTTAATTATTAGTATTATTTTTTTTGGTATATTTTTAGCCTATGAATACTCTTATCTTTTATGTAATCGGACCAGCTGTATATCGTTAAATTCCATCAACACTTGGAGGGAACAAGAAATTTATGAAAATAATTATTCAAGATATAGAGCATTATTGACAGCCTCCGGGTACTTAATAAGAATTGAAAAAAATTCAAATCTTTCAAAAGAAGACGCAGAGAATTTGATATTAGTTGATGTTATGAGAAAGAAGGGGTTGTTTGACGATGTTGTCAATCCTTACACCGGGGAAATTTCTAATAAAATTTCTTGCGAAAATCGATATAAACCAGATGCTCAGATTATCTCAACCGATGATTTAAAGGTTACTTATTACAGCGGATGGCTGAATAATCGACTTCAATACGGTGCTTGTCTTGATAATCAGTTAATCTATAAGGTCTATAATGCTTTATTTTACTGCTTGGATCAAAGAACTCTTTATCATTTAGAGTTTATCGTAGCTACTAAAGATAAACCTGAAGATTCGTATTTCTTAAATCAAATACAAAGCATTAAGTGTCAAAATCCTTTATTGAAAATTGGTAATATTTTTCCCTGAACAAAATCTGGGGTTTTAATCTTCAGGGCATTAAATATCGTGGGGTATTGATCAATGTGATTTATCGGTTGATCGCCGAGAAAATTATTCTTTTTAACCCCTGGGCCAACAATGACAAAAGGAGTCATTAGCCCCTCGAGATCAGGATCGAGTGCCTGTTTATATCCGGTCGCCAAGGACTGGCCAAAAAGGTTCAGGTCGTATGATAATTTCTCGCTCCAACCATAATTTGGTGCATTAACTATAACCAAGTCACCCGCTCGTTCCGGCATTAAATGTAATTTCTCCTGCACGTCTTCCCATTTAACAATATTTGTTACCGGTTTAATGCCTGTTTCACTGTCAACCAGACTACTTAAAGCACCTATGACTTTACTTCTCAGCGCTTCATAGTCTTTTCCGGACGCCCGCTCATAATTTCCGGCTAATCCTTTTGGGTTTATGTATACATGAGCCATTTGCAGATAAACTACTTTTGAATTCTCCCAGTCAATTGTTGATTCACCGGTTTTTTCATCGATGGTAAATTTCAGCCAGCCTTTTTTAGCAAAAAGATTGTTAAGATAGACACTCTTGCTCTGTGGTATTACGCCGTGATCTGAACTAAAAACGACGTAGGTATTCGGTCCTGCTTTTTTCATAATTTCCCCTAACATAGTATCTAGTTTGGCATACATGTCTTTAACTTCGTTCCATAATTTTGCTCGTTCCTCATCCGTAACTTCTTGATATCGTAAGCTGGTAGGATCAATAAATCCTGTCCACCAATGACTGCAAAGCATAGTTGTTGGTGAATAGATGTCATGAATAACTACGTCCGGCGAAAAATTATCTGTCAGGGCGCTAATCGCTCGGGTATGCCAATCAAATGACATATTCATTTCATCAATGAAGGTTTTTTTATCTTCCGGATAGTAACCTAGCTGGGCAGGGAAATTATCTACAAAATCCACTTCCGGACCGATAGCTTGTTCCATAACGGCCGCCGCTTCAGGGGGCTGTACTATTTTGTCATTTAATGGGCTGTATAAAACCCTAATTCTGAAAAATCCATCTTTATTTAATTTAATAAGATTAAGCTTAACATCTGAATCAACCGTTACCTCATAATCGGTAGTTTTCCATTTAAGTATAATTGATTCCCAATTGCTCCAATCGCCCATTCCTAAATCTGAAAAAATTATTTGTTTGTCTTTTGAAAAGGCAATCCGATCATAATTAATTATATTGTCATCAGTCCGGTCGTATATATACCCATAAATAATACCTCCCCAACCGACCATCTTTATTTCAATTGGTTCGGAAAATGATTTTGGCGGGTTTTTCCAGTCCTGAACCTTTGTGTTATCAATATATTCAGTTAATTGTGGGCCAAAATAAAACAGGCGAGAGGCTAAACCCTGACTCATGCGTTGTGCTAAATTTCCCTTTGACTCAAAAATCAAATTCTGAAAATCTGCTCCCCAGCCGCCCCATCTTCCCCGAAAAACTTCCCCTTTCTGAATCTCGGGCGGAGTCGAGCCGGGCATAGACAACAAAGAAACTTTTAAGCCATTTTCTTCTAATGTTGTCCATATAGGAGGAACTTTTTTGGCGATTGACCGAAAACCCGGGACAGCCACGGCGTTAAGCGGTTTGCCAATAGTACGCATTGGTCCGTCGTTTACTCCGTGAACTTCAGGATAGGTACCAGTTAGAAGGGTAGCGAAGTTAGAAGGTGTGTGGGATGGAAATACCGGTTTTGAATATCCATAAGTGCCGCTATCCATCATTTTTTTAAGATTAGGCAGCTTTCCTTCCTCGGCCCATTTAAAAATAGTAAACACATCTGGATCTGCCCGCACTCCGTCAGGTATAAACCAATAAAGTTTAAGGTTTGTCTCTTTTTGATTGGTTAGATTTATTTTTTCTCCAAGAAAAACAACAAAAATTAAAACAAGCAAACCGACTAGGCTGAATAATAAAGTTTTCTTAAAAGACATAAAATTTTTGCAAACTTTTATTAATTATTAACGATAAGAATGGATATTTATACTGGAAGGTATATTTAAGAAAGCTAACAGGTTTCCCCAACGGATGTCAACACTTCTCTTTTTTGAACTCTCGTTTATTACTATGTTTCTCAGTTCATTGAGAGCTTTAGCATCTTTCAATTCAAATATGTTTTCATCCCCGAATTCCCCACATAAACTTTGGAAAAAACAGTTAAACCCATAAGATTCGGCGAGATCGAAAAACTGGGGAATCTCCCTATAGTTACTACGCATAACCGTCATATTAATTATAGGAGGGTATTTAAATTTATCCCTGTTTCGTTTTACTAAATCAAACGTCTTGAGCAGATCTTCCCACTTGCCACCTCTCCGGATTTTCTCATAGGTTTCTTTAGTAGCGGCATCAATAGAAATACTTAAGGAAGCGAATTTTTGATGTTTTATTTGTTCCCAATATTTTGGCAATAATAAGCCATTGGTTAGTATGTAAAATTTAGCAGGCCCCTTATAATTTATCAGTAATTTATTAGTATCAGGTCTGGCAAAAGGGTCTCCCCATCCCGAAAGAAATATCACTTTAGCAGTCGGTAAATAGTATTCAAAAGCGGCCCACAATTCCTTTTGTGTGGCCTGGTCATCTCTACATTGTTCTCGATTACACATAATACAGTTGAGATTACAAATACTGGAAGTGTCGGGTTGTAAATAGGTTGGTGGCGATTTCAAGTAAACCTTCCTTAATTTTATTTCCTTAATCGACTGCAGACTTAGAAGCTCGTCTTTCTCCAGCTCTTCATATTTGATAAACTTATTGGAACGAAGGTAATCAATGATGGTAGGGCAGGTCGATTTACAGATATCCTGCCATTCGCCCTTATACATTTTGTGGCGGATCCATTGGGCAGTATCACTGTTCCACAGTTCAAAGATACTGTTATGCTTTATATTGCCGATGCTGTATTTCGGCCAGGAGGAACATATACAACCCCATATATTGCCATTAGAACTAAAGTTCATCGCATAAAATGGCCTAAGGCAAATGACCCCTTGTTTGTTAATTTTGTTTAGCGCCTCTTTTTTCGGATACGTTCCAATTTCCCAAGGAGGATTAATTTTTAATTTAATATTATCAGTTATTATCTGGATTAATTCTATATTATTATAAGTTTTTAAATAATAAAAAAACCCTCTAATATTTATACTTTTAAGACTTTTAAGTAACACTTGAGGGTGAGCTATACCCAGAAATATTAATTTTACAAATATTTTTATTTTGGTTCCGAAAAGAATCAACCTATTAAGAATAGAATTTAATTTTCTCATATTTTAAGAATATAAAAAATCATTGCTATTTTATAAAGAATGAAGATTTATATTGGAAGGTATATTTAAGTAAGCTAATAAGGTTCCCCAAGAGACATTAATAATTCTCTTTTTCAAACTCTCCTTTATTACTATGTTTCTTAGTTCGTTAAGGGCCGTAGTATCATTTAATTCAAAAATGTTTTCATTTCCCCACTGGCCGTATATAGCGTGAAAACAAGGAGTAAAGCCATAAGATTCAGCAAAGTCAATAAATTGAGAAATTTCTCTGTAGTTACTGCGCATTACTGTCATATTTAGCAGGACGGTTTCAAACTTGTATCTGTTTTGTTTTACTAAGTTGAGCGCTTTGATCAGTTCCTCCCACTTGCCTCCTCTGCGGATTCTTTCATATGTTTCTTTAGTGGCAGCGTCAATAGAAATAAGCAAGGAGGCAAAATTTTGACGCCTTATCTGTTCCCAGTACCTTGGCAACAATAAGCCATTAGTTATTATGTGAAATTTAGCAGAACCCTTATAATTCATCAACAATTCCTTGGTATCAGGCCTGGCAAAGGTTTCTCCGTGTCCCGTTAGCTGGATTTCTTTGGCCGTAGACAAATAGTGTTTTAAGTCGGCCCATAATTTCTTTTGCATAGCTGGATCGTCCTTATGATACTTTCTGCTACACATGATACAGTTGAGATTACAAATACCAGAAGTATCCGGCTTGAAGAAAGTTGGCGGCGATTCTAGATAGTCTTTTCTCGCCCTTATTTCCTCGATTAGCTTCGAGTTTAAAAGCTCTTCTTTTTCTAGCTCTTCATACTTGATAAACTTATTGGAACGGAGGTAATCGATTATGATAGGACAGTTGGGGTTACAAATATCCTGCCATTCGCCGGCATACATTTTGCGGCGTATCCACCGGGCAGTATCACTATTCCATAGTTTGGCGATACTATTGTGTTTTATATTGCCGATGTTGTGTTTAGACCAGTTGGGGCAGGGGCAGCTGTAGGTATCGCCATTAACAAAGAAGCACATCGTGGTGAAGGGACGAAGACAAACAATTCCTTTTTTACTGATTTTGTTAGTTTTATTTTTTGCAAACTTGGTCACTGATACTATTTTATTAAGAGTTGGTTTACGAATAAAGCGTTGGCACATTTTTTCAAAGAGGTTACGCGAACCTTCCATAAAAAGGATAATTCTAATTTTACAAGCATGTTTACCGGTAAAATAATAGCGTACTTTCCAGAAAAAACTGTGCCAGCCTTCGTTGAGAATAACCCTGATGCCGGTAAGACAAAGCTCATAATAATGACGGCGACGGGTAGTGGTAGGTAATAATTTTTTCATAATTTTATCATAGCGCTTTGCCATCTGCATAAGTATGTTTTGCTGAACTTGTTGTATTTGAAATTCTAAGTTGTGTATCTGCGAACTTTTATTCTGTAAACTACCCCGAAGCTCCGACATTTGAGATTCTTTATTGTAGAGCGAAATTAATTTTTTAATACCTTCTTTGGGGAACGAGGAGATTATCTCTTTGCCCTTAGATAGAGCACAGCAATCAAAGAAGTTTTTTACGGACTCCAGCGAGTAGCCATTTTTTAAAAGGTCTTTAAAATAACAATCAACTGCCTTTTCCCAATTTTTTTTGTAATAGTAATATTCGCCCAAAAGCTTCCATTTATCTACCTTCTCTTTCTCTATAGCAACTTCTGTTATTCCAAGTTCTATACACAATTTACAAAAGCGTTCGTAGCGATCAAATCTTACGGGATAGGTGTTTTTTCCCTTTTGGCTACTCCAAAACAAGCCATTTTTTTTGCTGCCCTCTACTCCAAATTTCTCTGCGTTTTCATATAAATAGCTACCTGGGACAATGCCCGTGGCATGAGATGGATAGATACTATCTATCCACTTATGGTTTTGATGGATAAATTCTAGGGTCGTCTGGAAATCTTTTTCTGTTTCATTGGGATAACCGAACATAAAATTGGCGTGAGTGTGAATTCCCGCCTCATGCGTATTTTTTAAAACTTGAGCAGCAAGCTCCCTCGTTATTCCTTTATTCATACTTTTAAGAACTTTATTAGAGCCACTTTCAACGCCATAAGCCAAAAGCCTACATCCTGCCTTTTTCATTAATCTCAGAAGATCAGAAGTCATTGCTTCCGAAATAATTGCATGTCCCTCCCAAGTAATTTGGATATCATTTTCTATTAACAGTTCTGAAAACCTCCGGATTGCTACCGGAGCTCCATTCAATGCAGACTCGCTGAAGTAAAAAAAAATAACATTAGGAAATATAGACAAATGATGTTTTACTTCCTCAAAAAGACTTTCACCAGAGCGGAAACGGAAGCTCTGAAAATAAGCTTGCTCAGTACAAAAGTAACATTTTCTAATACAACTTCGTGTTGCAAAGATATTCAAACGATTAGGATTAGCATATGTCGTAAGATCAAAATCACTATAGTCAGGGAAAGGTAGAGCATCAAGCGATTTTATCGGTTCTCTCAATCCACCATTAATAATTTCCCCTTCTTTTTTAAAAGCCAGACCGGCAATTTTTGTAAAATATCCTTTCTCTTTTAAATCGGCGCACATCTGGAGAAGCGTCTCATCGCCCTCTCTTAAGACGATTGCATCTATGTTGGGATTTTCTAATAATCCTAAGCCACCAAAATATTCTGCAGTTGCTGGGCCACCAAAAATAATTATGGTATTAGGAGAATTATTTTTTACTCGTTTAGCAATTTCTAGTGTAAAATTTAATGCGGAGGAGTTAACACTAAAACCTATTAATTGGCTATCTTTGTCTAAAATTTTCTTTACCTCATTTTTAATTTCAGCATCATAGTATTCTATTAATTCCTTTACAGATTCTGGCGCTCGCCAAAACATCTCTTCTTTTTGATGCCAAAGACTTTTATGTTTTTCTGAAACCATATGATAGAAATCATTGTTTAAATCAAAAAGATGCACTTCGTATCCTTTATTTCTTAAATTACCAGACAGTAAAGCAATTGCTAGCGGCGGGGCTTCTCTAGTCCAACAGGGGCACTGGATTAGGGTTATCGATAATTTTTTGGCCATTTTTATTTTTATTACATTCTTAATTTTAAGATTTACTAGTCTTGCAAATATAATTTATAGCCACTTTTTATATCATAATACAACATTATTTTTACGATGAATCGAGGCTTAGGATTGATGAGTGCAGTAAGTAGGTACGTTTTTTGTGGTTCCTTGGGATAAAAATAATCGATTGATTTCTCTATTACATTTTGTTTATTAATTTCAATGTTTTTTAAATATGATTATTTTTTCCGATAATACTTAAAATCTTCCGCCTAGCTATTTGAGTTGAAAACCTGCTTTTAACTAACTCAATAGAATTTTTTGATAATTTTCCCCACAGGTTCTTATTTGTATATAATTCCACCACTCTTTCAGCAAATTCTTTTGGTTCGTCTGCTATTAAGGCATTTTCACCGTCAATCATTTCAAATCCTTCATTGGCAATAGTGGTGATCACAGATGGAACACCATAGTACATACTGGTGATTATTTTTCCTTTTAGACCAGCGCCATACCGCAATGGAGCTACGAAAACTCTTGCTCTTTCGAAATAAGACCTTAAATCATTTAATTTTACGTAACCAGTGAAAATTATATTATTACTTGCCAGATCAAGGATTTTTTGGGGAAGATCGCCTCCAATAATAAAAAGTTTCATTTCGGGCAGCTGGGTTAGTATGTGAGGAAAAATTTCTTTCACAAACCAGAGAACCGCATCTATGTTGGGAAGATGGTTAAATCCCCCTAGAAAAATTATGTCCCTTCGTGTCTCAAATCCTACTTTAGATTTTTCAAGAGGTTTTTTAAAAAAGTAGAGGGGAAGTATTTCTATTCTTTTGTCGGGAAATTTTTTGGAAATAATATTTTTTTCAACAACACTAAAAAGAACTGTAATATCTGCACTTTTCAATACGTTAAATTCAATCTCTTTTAATCTTTCGCTTTCCTTCATTACAATATCGTCTTTCTCTAACAGTGCCTTTCTCCGTACTCTTAAGTAATGGAGTTCGTGGGGGTAGTATAAGATTTTAGCATTTGTCTGTTTTTTTATCCTTTCAATATATTTTATTGCAATATCGGGCCTTGAAAGCCAGACCATGTCAAGATACTTTCCATTTTCCTTTAACCACGAATCGAAATTAAATTCTCCATATATTACTTCGATGCCCAATTGTTGCATCTCAGTGGCGTAGGGTTCCAGTCTTTCTAAATTATCCGGTAAAAATATAACCTTAAAGTCCAAGCTCTGAAGCAATGTAATATACTGATACATCGTTAAAGAGCCGGCACTTTTATCATAATCAAGGACTTTATCGTTCACAACCAAGATAACTTTTTTTTCTTGCAACCTGTCTCTGAGCCGAAAATAATCACTTGATTTTTTAGAACGCTCCTCTAAAACCGATCCCCATTTTTTTAAGAATTTAGAACGATTTATTGACGAAAGCCTGTTACATTCTTTCACTCCGTATGTTATTTGGCCAAAATGCACTACCTTAGCTTTGGGTTGGACTACGACTTTATATCCTTTCTTCCGAACAGCAAAAGCGAGATCAAATTCATCATAATATGCCGGCGCATATACCTCATCAAACGAACCAACCTCTAAGAAAATATCTTTTTTTATCAATAAGCAGGCGCCCGTCACACAGTCTACTTCTCTTAAATAGTTGTATTCATAATTGGCTGGGTTTTTACCTCTTCCGATAGGTTGGCCCCATCCATCAAGCCCCATGATCCAGCCACTTTCCTGCAATTTGCCATTCGCAGATATCAGATTGGGTCCGATTATACCTATATTACCGTCTTTTTCGGCAGATTCCACCATTGTCTTAAGCCAGTCTTTCAGCACATAAGTATCATTATTCAGAAATAGTATATATTTGCCTTTTGTGAAGGTAGCTGCATTATTACAATTTTTAATAAATCCCAAGTTACTTTTATTTTTTATTACCATAATTCCATCCATTTTTTTCAACATGACTGGCGTCAAGTCGGTGGAACAATCATTAGCTACTATTATCTCATAGTCAATCCCTGCTGTATTCTTGAGAACAGACTTTAGACAAATATAAGTATATTGCCATTGATTGTAAGCCGGGATGATAATAGAGACCAGGGGGTTTGTTGAGGTTCTGAAAATATACTCTTCAACCTGATCTAGTGATCTTATTTCATTAGGGTCAGGAACGACTTCATTTTGCCCAGAGTAATCCTCGGGTTTTAAATAGAGATCGTCAGGTTTTGGCAAATTATCATCTAACATTGCGGAACTGTTTTCTACAAAAGAAGTAACATCAAAAACATCTCGGGGTAAATTTGGATTATAATATGGATCACCGCCTTGGAGAATATTGCTTCCCTTCCATTTCTGATAAAAATATTGTGCATCTTTCTCTTGTGGACCAGAAGTTATGGTTGACCGTTCATAGTGGTAAAGTTCAGCGTAGGGCGTAAAAACATTTAAGTATCCCTTTACTCTTGCCTTAAGGCAGATATCGGTATCTCCAAAATCAACCTTGATTTTTTCATCAAACCCTTCAATTTCATCGAAGATCTTCTTTTTTACCATCATACATGCTGCTGTTAATGCGCTCCAGTTTCTGATTGAAACAAAGTGTCCCATATAGCCCGGGTTGTTTTTTGAATTTATAAATCTATAGGCATGGTCGGCCGGGTTACCCAGTTGTATACCCATTCCGACCACAACACCCACATGTTGTATACAGTTGTTAGGAAGGAGTAATTTGGCGCCAACAAAAGCCACCTCTTCCCTCTGAGAATGCTCCAGCATCGCCTCTATCCACTCGGGAGATATAACCTCAGTATCGTTATTTAGGAAAAGTAAATGGTCTCCTTGAGCATATTTGACTGCATAATTATTTAGCCGTGAGAAGTTATACTCCTCGTTGAATTTTATTACTCGGTAATTTGGATACTTTCTTTTCAGATAATTAAGATATTCCGCGGTTTGTGCCTCTTGGCTTTTATTATCTACTATTATTACTTCATAATTTTTATAGGTCGTCTTAGTTTCTATACTGTTGATGCATTTTTTTGTTAGGTCAACCTTATCGCGAGCAGGTATTATAATACTAACTTTTGGATTGCCTTTAATTCTTCTTTTTACTCTGAAGAAATTGAAATATTGGCTATCATAAACGGTTCCCTCAATACCATCTTTCTTAAGAAAATCCATCAAAGCCTCCTTGTTTTCTTTTATTACTGTATCTTTATCTTGGTTGGGGTTGGACCAATAAACTCTCCATCTGTAAAGAACTTTCGGAATGTGAAAAATTTTTCTTGTTTCTGAAACAATTCTTAAAAACAAGTCATAATCTTGCGAGACCATAAACTTTTCGCGAAATCCATTGATGTCATCTAACAATTTTTTCCTGATCACTGCCAAATGACCTATATATGGGTGAGAAAGCAGATAATCCGGCGAGAAGTCTGGTTTGTACATATACCTAAAAGCTTTTTCCTTCTCATTTATTAAAATTTCATCACTGTATATGAAATCTGTCTCCGGTTTTTTATTCAAAAATTTGCTCACCTCGTATAACGAGTTAGGAGTAATTTCGTCATTTTGACCAAGAAATCCTACAAATTCTCCGGTGGCTAAAGACAAAGCTTCGTTAGAATTGCCGGCGGTTTCCTTGTTCTCGCCTAAAAGTTTTATCTTGATTCTAGGGTCTTTGTTAGCGTATGCCCGTAAGAGCCTTTTCACATCCGATTTTATGGAGTTGCCGCCGGCCAGGCACAGTTCCCAGTTGTCATAAGTTTGGTTTAGGACAGATTCAATAGTTAATTGAAGCCAATCCTTCTTCGTATTCCCTACTGGGGTTATGATACTGATTTTTGGTCGATAGTTGAAAGATAGCGATTTTTTTCTCTGTCGTTCAAGTTCTTCTGCTTTTAGCTCGTTTTGAGCAATCCAGAGCTGGTAGGGATCAGGCTGTACCGTAAATTTTGGCCACTTTCTTCGATTGCTGAGCCATTGCTTCAATTTGAACCAGAAACTGTGCCAGCCTTCATTGAGGATGATTTTGATACCGGTGAGACAGAGTTCGTAATAATGGTGGCGGCGGGTGCCAGAGGGCAACACTCTTTCCATAATTCTATCGTAGCGCTTTGCTAGCTGCATAAGTATGCTTTGCTGAATTTGCTGTATCTGGAATTCCAGGCTATTTATTTGGATCTCCTTCTCGGATATCTGGGCTTCCTTCTCTTGCAAACTGTTCTTAAGTCCAGCTATTTGAGTATCTCTCTCAGTTATTTGAGTATCTCTATTCTGTAAGCTATCTGTGAGCTCAGTTATCTGGGAGTCCTTGAGCTTTAAAGAGCTACCAAGCTCGGTAATCAAGGTAGTTATTTTTTGGTCTTTGCAGCCTGCCGCTGCCAATAAAGAATCCAATAGGGCTGGTCCTTCCAGGTTTAGGTTAGAAAAAGAGGTCTCTGGGACTGCTTTTTGTTTTAGGTTCAGTAACAGTCGATATATTTTTCCGCCAAAATTATTCTTGGTAAAAGTTTTATTTACAAACTCGTAACCATTCTCTACTAGCTCCTTTGTTTTATTAGGATTATCTATAAGATATTCTATTTTGTCAGCAAGTTGATTATAGTCACCAGGTTCATATAACAGGCCATTAAAGCCTTCTTTTATCAACTCCAGTGTCCCGCCCCTATTGGTGCCGATAATAGGTTTTTTCAAAAGCATTCCTTCTACTGTCATGCGACCAAAAGCTTCGTTTTTAGAACAGACTAGCCCAATGTCAGCCTGTTTCATAATCGGGTAAGGATTCTCTTTGAAACCAATAAACCTAACGTGCTCTTTTAGGTTTTCCTGCTTTACTACGGCCTTTAAATGCTCGGCGTACTGACTGGTACAATGACCCATTAGCACGAGTTCCACATCCTTGCCTTTTCGTATAAGCTCTTTAACTGCCAGAATTGCATCTTTCTGTCCTTTTCCTTCGTGTATATTCGCGCTTACTATTAATTTAGTAGAGTTTGTTTTACTGAAGTAGTTGTTCTCCTTCTGATAAATAACGGTTGAGGGGATATTTATATGTTGGTAGATAGTTAATACCTTCCTCCTGCTCGTATTAGGGAATAACTTTTTTCTTACCGCCTCAGAGTTGGTCAATATAATAGTAGAAAGATTTTTGATAGTCTTTAAAGTGATCTTAAGCGGCAGAAAGGATTTTAAACCATGGTCTGACTCGCCGAACTCATGGATAAACCAGACATGCGGTTTTCCCAGAAATGAAGCGGTAATGGCACCCCAGGGGATAGGCATTGTATTGGTGATAATAATATCAGGATTGATTTTACACAACACTTGCTTTAAACTGTAGAGGAGATTTTTGGTACTGTTGATACATCGGGCAGTTACTTGTTCATCCGGCAAAATCTCTGGGTCGTACCACCAGGAATAATCAATAATGCACGTTAACGCTCCAATTGCTTCGAAATTTTTCTTTAACGGACCGTCTTCGGGTAAAATTACTGTGCAGATTACGCCGTAATTTTCTATTAGCTCGGTAACTAATTCCAAAAGAGTTCTTTCTGCTCCGCCAAGCCCTGCACTGTGAGAAAAAAAACACACGCTAAGGGCTTTCTGTCTCTTTTTTGTAGATTGATTTTCTAAAACATTTTTGGGCTCCATATATTTTAGAGCATTGAATAGTTAATGGAGCATCGCCAGATAGTCGTTTATCACCTTTTCAGTATTACCCATTGTAATAATCTGGCCTTCGTTTAGCAACAGCGACCGCTGGCAAAGTTGCTTCACCATATCCAGGTTATGGGAGACGAAAACTATGGTTTTGCCCTCCGCTTTGAACTCATTTATTTTGTTTTGGCACTTTTTCTGGAAGGGTTCATCGCCAACAGCGAACACCTCATCTATGAGCAGGGTATCAGGGACAGCGTGAATGGCGGTGGAAAAGGCTAACCGTATATACATGCCGGAGGAGAAATTTTTCAATTTCATGTTTTCGAATTTTTTAAGCTCGGCGAAGTCAAAAATCTCGCCATATATCCTGTCCACCTGCTTGCGGCTTAGGCCGAGGATGGAGGAGTAGAGGTAAACGTTTTCTTGGGCGGTCAGCTCCGGCTGAAAGCCAACGCCCAGTTCCAAGAAGGAAGCGACTTTGCCGTTCAGAGTAATTGAGCCGCTATCCGGGTATAAGACCTTTGCCAGTATTTTGAGCAGCGTGCTTTTTCCTGACCCGTTCCTGCCGATTATACCAAAGGCCTCGCCACTTTTAACTTCAAAGCTGATGTTTTTCAGCGCCCAGAACTCTTCATAATCAAACTGCCTTTTGATCAGACCGACTATATTCTGGAAAACTGTGGTCTTTTTTTCGTGGGGGATGTAAAATCTTTTGGAGATGTTGTCTACGATTATGGCGTTTCTCATATTTCTTCGGCAAAGCGGCGCTGTAATTTATTAAAAACAAAGTTGCCCGCAAAATAAAGAACAATGCCGGCAGTGATGACGCTTACTATGCTGTATAATGAAGGTAGACTGCCGGCAATCATTAGATCGCGATATATTTCTATAAATTGGGTTATGGGGTTAAACAGGTAATGAGGCATAAGATAAGCGGGAACTATGGCCAAGGGATAAACAATGGGTGAACAGAAAAAGAGTACATTGGTTAGCACTTCCCATATCTGGTTGAGGTCGCGAAAGTAAACATAGAGGCTGGAGAGTAATAATCCGGCTCCGAAAATAAACCAGAAATAGACGAGGTGAATAAAAGGGAAGAGAAGCACAGTAGCAGGCAGGTGGCCGAGTAGGATGAATATGATGGGTAACAGAACTGCGAACTCAAGTAGGGAGCTTATGAGGTTGGCCAGGACATTGCTCAAGACCAATATCTGTCGGGGTATGTAGACCTTTGTCACCAGGTTGGGTTTGGCGACGATAGCACCGAGAGAAGAAGAGGTGCCGATGGCAAAGAACCGCCAGGCCATAATACCTACGAGCAGGTTTATGGCAAAGTACTCCTCTTGACCAAAGAGGTGCCTGAAAACGAAGTAAAGAACTCCAGCCAGCAGAAACGGACTGAGCAGAGACCAGAAAAAGCCGAGGGAGGTATTCTGGTAGCGGTTTTTCAGGTCAGCTACGGTAAGATTCCTGATTAGTTCTCTGTATTGCCACATTTTATTTTTATTATTTTATCTGCTTTTGATACTTTGTGTCAGCTCCGTAGAGTGTTATTATAAAAGAAAAAAAGAGAACAGTTTGAACAATATTACTGGTTCGTAAATTTTAACTCAAAATTTTCAAGAACTCAAGGTTATGTGGTTTTCCGTAATAATCCCGGCTTACAACGAAGAGGCTCGACTTCCCCAAACTCTCAAAAAGATTGACGAATATTTACGAGAACAGAATTATTCATACGAAATTTTAGTAGTGGATGACGGTTCAAAAGACAAAACCAAGGAAGTAGCAGAAAGTCTTAGGGGCAAAATAAGAAATTTAAAAGTAATGGGATATAAAGAAAATAAAGGAAAAGGGTATGCGGTAAGAAAGGGCATACTTCGGGCTCGAGGAGAATATCGTTTGTTTACCGATGCCGACAATTCTATTTCTATTGAACAAATAGAAAGATTTTGGCCCGAGTTTAAAAAAGGATTTGATATGGTAACCGGTTTGAGAGTTGTGAGGGGAGCCGTTTTAGGTTCTCCACAGTCCCTGTTTCGGAAAGCAATTCTGGCAAGAGGATTTAACTTGTTAAGGAAAATAATTCTTAACCTGCGGGAAATAAAAGACACCCAGTGCGGTTTTAAATGTTTCAAAAAAGAAGTTGCAGAGCGGATTTTTCCAGAATGTAAAATTAACGGTTTTGCCTTTGATATTGAAATCTTAATTTTAGCTAAGCAGACCGGTTTTAATATCAAAGAACTTCCGGTCTGCTGGAAAAATTGGCCGGAGAGCAAGGTGAGATTTGGAGCGATGATGGAAATGAGTTTAGACTTATTAAAAATGAAAAAAATGTTAAAACAAAAGAATCGTCAAGGCGTCAGTAAGAAATAATAAATGCAAAGAAAATTTGCTATTGTTAGTAAAAATCTAAAAAGTCAGGTTAAAGAACATATAGGGGTGCTGTTCCTTTTTGTGGTGCTGACTTTGATATTGACTTATCCGGTTATAACTCGGCTGACTACCCATACGGCAGGTGATGGTGGAGACGGTTTTCAATTTATGTGGAATATCTGGCACGTAAATAAGGTATTAACTGGGGGCGAAGGAATAAAAGAGCTTTATTATACAGACTATCAATACTACCCCCACGGCACGAGTCTGGCGTTTTCCACCCTTTCTCTAACCAACACCCTCTTTATTGCTTTTCCCTTAACTCTCATTACTAATAACTTAGTTCTCATCTACAACATCCTTTTTCTTCTTAGTTTTATCCTATCAGGATATAGTATGTATCTTCTTGTTAGATATTTGGTTAAAGACAGAACCATTGCTTTTTGGGCAGGATTTGCTTACAGTTTCTCCCCTCTACATATGGCCTGGGGGCTGGGATACCTGAATTTGATGTCCATGCAGTGGACTCCCTTTTTCTTTCTGTTTTTTTTCAAAATGTTTGAAGAGCAAAAGATGAGAAATGCTATTATTGCGGCTATCTTTTTATTTTTCCTGACTTTAGCCGACTGGCAGCACCTCCTTTTTGCCTTTTTCATAGCAGCTCCCTATTTTGTCTACAGGCTTATTAGTTCGCCTTCTCTTCTGACTCCGGCATTTTTTGCCAGAACAGCCCTGCTTCTGGTTTTGTTCGGTATTGCTATATGGCCTTTCGTAACCCCCCTGATATCAGAATATCTTGGAGAAGGAGAGTATTATGTTACTTCATTCTATACCGCCATTACTCCTTTTGATTATATTTTACCGAATAGGTTTCATCCGCTCTGGGGAGAAAGCCAGCCGACTTTAGCTGAGGGGTCTGAGAGGGGGGCTAGTCTGGGGTATCTGGTACTTTTTATTTCTTTGTTATATCTGGCAAAAGCAAGAAAACATTTTTTTTGGTTTCTGCTTGCTATGTTTTTTCTATTTCTTTCTTTAGCCCCCCACTTCGAGGCAACGTCTTCTTTTTTTAAGTCAATTCCGGTCTTTAAGCCTCTATACCACATGGGAAGGTTTTCTTTCGGGGTAATGTTTTCTTTTATTCTTCTTTTTGCTTTTGCCCTCAAGCGTTTCTTGCCGGCAGGAGAGCAATTGATAAATAAAAAGTTTTCTTTTCCCCGAAAGGGTATAAGAGCAGCGTTAGCGGGAAGCATATTTATTGTTTTGACTATAGAGTATCTTGCTGTACCCTATCCCACAACATACAAGTATCGAAGGGCAGAGGTTGAATTTGCCGGGGAAATTGGTCAAGCTGTAAGGGGACCTCATCCAGCCCTCGCTGAAGATTTCACTGTTCTCGCCCTTCCTCTTGATATTAGTACTAATAACCTATTCTTTAGATCGCCCATTCTTCTCTACTTTCAAACCTTTCATGAGAAAAAAATCATCGGAGGGTATGTTGGTCGAGTAACTCCTGCTTCGGGACAGACCCTGGCGGAGCTCCGGGATATCATAATCATGAGTAATGTAGCAGCTTTTCGGGAATTTCTTAAAAATTACAAGGTCGGATATATTATTTTGCATAATGGCTGGATACGTAATGAAAAAATTTATGAGAATATTTCCTTTCTTCTTGGGGAAACTCCCCTGAAATTGATTACCGTTTTCCCGAGCGCTGAGATTTCTATTTTCGAGGTTTTGCCGGAAAAACACATTAACCTTATTCCCAAAGTGGACAGTTTGAATTATTTGTCTTTGGAGGCGGGGTCACTTCTTAAAGATAAATAATAAAACAAAAAATACCAGAAAGTAATTGTTCAATGCGTTCATTGTATGGAGAAGCGTAATTATAAAAAAGCTGTTGTAGTACCTATATATAACGAAAAAGAGAATATTATTCCTCTCTCGGGCCCTTTTAAATGTCGGCAGGGATTTTGTTATTATTCTGGCTGTTTCTTCTTCTTCCGATGGTACTCAGGAACTTGCCGATTCTTTGGTACGGGAAAACGAACGACTGATTGTAGTACATCCACAGAAAAGAGATCTGGATGTAACTTTGTATGAAGGTTTCAAAAAAGCTTTAGAGCTGGGAGCTGAGTGGATAGTAACTATGGACGGCGACTTTTCTCATAATCCGCAGGATATACCCCGGCTTTTTAGAAAAGGGAAGGAAAACGATTTGGTTGTTGGGTCTCGTTATATAACAGGAGGGAAAATTGTAAGATGGAGCTGGAAACGGAAGATAATGAGCCGGGGTGCTTGCATATTAAACAGGCTAATATTAGGCATTAAACTAAAAGATTCTACCAGCGGATTCAGATGCTATAGCCGGGCATTAGCAGAGCATCTTATTTCTCGTCCTTTTGTGACTCAAGGATTTGCTTTTCAAGTAGAGGCAGTAGCTAGGGCCGAACGTGGAGATTGGAAGACCTGCGAGATTCCCATTACTTTTCGTAAGAGAGAAAAAGGGCACTCCAAAGTTAATAGCGAAGACATAAAGAGATACCTCGTTGGCATTTTTCGGCTGAGACAAAAGCTGTAGATTTGTTAATTAAAAAGAAAAAATATATTATCATATACAATATGCGTTATAAAAGTTTAACCATTATTCTATCAATTCTTCTTATTCTTTCTTGGGGCTTGTTTATTTTCTGGCAACGGGCAGATATTTTTTCTTTTTGGGAAAAAAAATTTTCCAACTTAGAACCCGAAGAATTTGATCAACTCTATTTGCTAGAAATTCCTCCACAGTCTAAATATCTGGCCGAGGGCGGTTCAGAAAAAATTTATGAGGCTCTTCAGCCGGAGGAGGGCATTATCGTCCAGAACTCCACAAATATTCTTCCGGGCCTTTTGCAAATCTTTGATGTTAAATATGTGCTTTTGCAGGATAGAAAATATTGGGAACTTTTTAAACCCTTTCTTGATTATTCTCCGGGAGAAGAAAAAGAAGAACTGCCGAGAACTTTCCCAGTTAAAAAGGAGGCGTTTAGTTCTGCCACCGAACCATTTTTAATACTCGGAGAGGGTTGGTATGGACTAGAAAAGGATAATTATGGGCATTTTTCTCGGTGGTTTGGCAAGGAAGCGACCATTCGCTATGTCATCCCTCCCGGAACCTTAGCCCAAGCCGCTGACTTTTTAAGTTTTTCAATACCATGGTCTTCTTTCCTCGATAAAGGTAAGAAGGCGGAAATAGAAGTAATAGTGAATAGGAAACTAATATATTCTTCTGATTATTATAACTGGGTAGTGTCGCCACTTAGCGGTCTTCAAGAAGGAGTTAATGAAATTAAACTCCGTTCTTCTCAAGGGTGCGTGGTTCCTGAAAGAGATGATCGCTGCCTCAGTTTTGCCGTCCAGAAGATAGAATTGTTTAAAATAGAAGATATTCCTCTGGAGGGATTGCTTCGGCTGGACCGCTTCATAGAAATAGAAGAAGGACAATACTGGACGGAAGCCGACGCTGCCATACGCATATTTACTCTTTCTCCAACCCCCTCTTCTATTACCTTCCGGATTCAGGCCGTAGACGGTAAAGCCAGAATGATTAGCCTCATAGAAAAGGATAAAGAGATTAAAAGGATAATCCTTTTTGGTGAGGAATCCCAAAAAATTGAATTACTGACCTATCAACAAGGAGAAAATATATTCCGTTTTGCGGCCGACGGCTGTGAGGAAAAAATAATTGAGGAAAAAAAACAGTGCATCACGGCCCAAATTAAGGATCTGAAGATTGAGTTTTTGGAATAACTATTGACCTGAAGATAAAATTAAAACTCGCAATAGTAAGATGTAAGATGATAAAAGTTTACCAAAAAATTGAGTTTTTTACTCTAAGAATTATTGAAAAACTGGAAAATCAAAGGAGAATTTTGACTGCCTGGCTAGTTAGTTTTTATGCTATTTATTTTCTAAGAGTATTATTAGCAGCTTATTCCGAAAGGAAGGATTATTTTCTTTTTGAAAATTTCTTTAAATTTGTCAGCATTGATAACGCGGCCACTTTTCTTTTTTGGGAGTTTATGAATTCACGATTAAAGATCTTAAAAAGGGTTTAAAATTGCTTACTCAAAGAAAAATTAATCTTCAAAAGGTGGTTACTCATAAATTTCCCCTTAAAGAGGGAGAAAAAGCATACCAATTATTAAAAGATAAAAAATTGGGACGAATTATTTTACTGCCCCATTAAACCGCTATGGAATTTAAAAGAGAATTTTCTTTCTACCAAAAAATTATAGATAGAGAACTTAAAAAATTTTTTAATAAACTAAAATTTCTTGAAATCAAAAATCCCTTAATTAGGCAGGAAATTAGTTTATTAAAGAAGTTTTGTCTTTCGCCCGGAAAAAGGCTTCGGCCGATTTTAGCCATCATCGCTTTTCAGGCTGTTTCTTCGCCTCCAACGAGATCGGTGAGAGCAGGCTGGCTAAAAAATATTTTTTTACCTATTCTTTCTCCAGAGCTTTATCACAATTACACCCTAATTCATGATGATATTTATGATGAAGATATAATCCGAAGGGGGGAGCCCACCCCTCACTTTTTACTTCAAAGATGGTTTGAAAAAAGGTATGGGCTGATTCCTTATTCTGGCAATCTTTATAAAAATAGCCGGTCAAGGTTTGGGGTGGTGGCCGGATTTATTGGCGGGAAAATTTTAAGAGCCTTGGTCAATTTACCGATTTTTCAGTTTAAAATATCTTTGGGAAAAAAAATTAAAATTCTAAAACTTTTTGAAGAGTTGGATATTTCGTATAATTTTGGTCAGGCAAGCGACCTTTTTTTTGAAAAAGAAAACAAAATTACGGAAAGGGATTATTTTAAAATGGTTAATTACAAAACAGGAGAACTCTTTAAGGCCTCGGTCTTATTGGGAGCAATTTTAGGCGGAGTCACTCAATCTCAAAGAAAGGTTCTTAAAAATTATGCCGAAAATATAGCTTATGTCTTTCAGATTAAGGATGATTTACTTGATCTTTCAATCGGCGGTGAAAAGGGCAGGGGGGTGGGTTCTGACATAAGAGAAGGGAAAAAAACCCTCCTTTTGATTTCGGCACTTAAAAAAGCAAATCAAAAGCAAAAGAAAAGAATTTCCCAAATTATTGGTAAGAAAAAAGCAACTCCAGAAGAGATAAAAGAAATTACCAATCTTTATTACGATTTAGGAACAGTTGAGCTTTGTCACGAAATTGCTAGGCAAAAAATGAAAAAGGCCATTAACACCCTCAAAAAAGCGCAACCTAAATTAAATACTGAGCCGCAAAAATTCTTTGAAGAATTAGCCAATTTTATGTTTGAGAGAAAACAATAGGGTAATTTTCTACTCTAAAGTGGTTAATTTTTGCGAAAAAATATAGAGTAATCGGACGCTTTCGCCATTAAATTAGATATTTTAAACTTGAAAATTGAATAATATTTCCAAACAAACAGAGAAAAACTAAAAAAGCAGGCACAAAGAAAAGATTGCCCAATAAATTATTTTTTTAAAACGGCAAGCCCATTATATTCTATTTTTACAATAAAGATAATTTTCAGGTTGATTAAAGAAAAGCTGTGGAATATGATATAATAAAATAACCCCTAAAATTTTGAAAAAAAGCAAAAAAGAATGCCGTCGAAAAATAACAAAATATTGATTTCAATTATTTTTGTTGCTATTATAATTTTAGCTGGTTTCGGATTTCCCGGGGAAATTTTGGCTACTTACTATCCCACCGGAAATTTGATTTCAACCAACCTTTTAGATGGGACAGGAATTGTCTTAAGCATAGATAGCTTTTTTGCTTCTACCACCTTGCCTTCTGCCAGTACTACTTTATGGGTTCAATTCGCTACCACCAGCACTTCCGGTCCCTGGTACGCTGCCAATGGCGTTCTTAATGCCACCACCAGCATAGCCAATGGTACTTCATCTACTAGTTTGTCGGGATTGGGCTGGTCTGGACCTAATTTCTATTATAAAATGTATTTTAATACGACCGATACAAGTAAAACCCCGGCATTAGAGGAAATAAGAGTTGATTATACTATCAA
>Ga0315274_10000874_pt1 | contig 46906 bp, 43 predicted proteins | sample YL17G02_20_MG_FD_203700 | JGI IMG/M metagenome (GOLD analysis project Ga0315274, IMG submission 203700) | Sediment microbial communities from Yellowstone Lake, YNP, Wyoming, USA - YL17G02_20 | ecosystem: Environmental > Aquatic > Freshwater > Lake > Sediment | place: USA: Wyoming | collected... | reverse complement strand
TGCCATCGACATCCTTGAGCAGCGCAGGTATCAGCTTTCCGCAATCCGGGCACAAAGATGTGACTTTCTTAGGCAGTCCCTTGGGAATGGATGATGGTTTAGTAAGCATTGAACTCCCATCCTGACGGGGTTAGATGTCCGGGAGAAGATTTATACATTTTGTCGCTTATTACGCTACAAAATGCCCGAAAGACCTCCGTCTTCAATTGGATCAATCAGTCTTTCCACCCTCCTGGACAGCTTCGAAGGTCTATCCGTCGAGCTGGAGAAGGTAGGGCTGACAAACTACGAGGCCAGGTGCTACCTCGGCGCCATAGCGCTGGGGAGCGGGAGAGCCGAGGAGATCGCGGAGCTCGCCAGGGTGCCGAGGACATCCGCATACAAAGCTCTTGATTCCCTCGCGGCTAGAGGTTTCATGGAGCAGAGCGAGGACCGGCCCAGGCGGTTCATCCCTGCCGATCCGTTATCCCTTCTCGGCAGGCTTAGAGGGGATCTTGATACGACTTTCGAACGTATTGTGGGCATCCAGGAAGCGTTCGGGACCCGCGGCGTTCCGCAGGTCGTCTATACCCTCAACGGCAAAGACCGTGTGCTCATGAAGATCGGAGAGATGATCGAGCGCGCGAAGAAGCGCATAATAATCTCATCTCCCAACATCAGCGTGATCAGGAAGCATCACGGGAAATCCTTCGAGAGAGCGCTCGAGCGGGGGGTAGAAGTGCTCGTCATCGCCCCTCCCTTCGTCAAGCTCCCGAAGTGCACCCAGGCGGTCAGGAGGAATCTCCAGATAGCGACGGACCTCGTCATGGACGGCGAGGAGGCATTGATCGCCTCCGCCGACCTGACGGCCTGCGGCTTTACGGACAACGCCCTGCTCGCAATCCACGTCGAGGGGTTCCTCGAGATCGTGATGAGCGAGAACTGGGAAAGGGCCGAGTGACACCGGACGCTCAACCAAACTCCAGGGCAGCGTAAGACATCACGCCGGGTCCGAATGGCTTGACATCCAGCTTCGTCCTGACGAACCTCTGAACCGGATACTGGGGGTTCAGTCCGGACTCTGTGATGATCTGCAGGGCAGTCTTGTTCTCATCGGGCACTTCGATGTAGGTCTTCCTGTTTCCAAGCCTATTCATCGCGGCCGTGAACAGTGCGGTGGCGTCATTCCTATTGGGTCTTTCCATTATCCAGGGACCTATCTCAGCAGAATCTCCGCCCAATCTTCCGAGCGCGAACCCGACAAGTCTGCCCTCTTCGAAGAGACCGACGCTATGCCCAAGGTTCGGAAGCATCAGTTTCTCAATGATGTTCCCCCTTTCGAATCCGGTGATCTTCCGGTCAAGGTCTTTGACGCTTTCTAAGTCCTGTGCTGTTAAGTCGCCGATCTCTGCCATTGAGGGAGTCGTGACAATCGGCGTCCTGATGGATCCAACGAATATCATGAGGTCGCCTATCTTGCGGAAGCCGAGCTGTTTGTAGAACTCCACAGCAGTAGGGACCGAATACAGCTCGATTATCGCGATCCTCTTTGCTTCGAGCTTCTCGATCACCTTGATCATCATATCCTTTCCGATGCCCTTCTTGCGCCAACTGTGTTTGACCACGACGTGACCCAGGACTCCTCGCCCTTCGTGACAGGCGACGGTGATACCTCCGACTATCTCTCTTCCAGAGACAGCCGTCACGGAATCCTCAGGATCTATCTCCAGGATGCGCTCGACATCGACAAGGTCGTAATCCCATCCCTCCGCGTTGATTAAGTCAAGGACAAGAGGCAGATCCTCCTTTCGCATTTCCTTGATCGTGGTTTTTATGTCGTTCTGACTCATTTTCCCGGAGACCATAGTGGCGGAAGGGCACCTTGTTAGTTTCGGAGAAAGGATAATTACTGGGTCTTGCGCAGATGTAGCCTAACTGCACGGTTCAAGCTCAAGTGCATCGAAGGCGAATCTCTCGAACGGGAAGCAATCGGTGATGTCCGTGCACTCGAAGAGACTGTGCAGTGATTCGAAGGCGAATGCCTCTTTCGCATTCGCAGCTGTTTTCATCCTGCTATCCGTAACGGGATCGAGCGTCATCATCGCTCAGAGTGAGAAATCCAGTGGGGAATTTCTCGCGGCGAATCTTGAAGCTGAAGCCGTCCGGCTGCTGCCTGGGATGATCTCTTCGGAATCTGAGATCGTCATTCAATCGGCGGCAATGAAGGCGCTTGCTTCTTCGACCCAACCCATCAACCTTCCGGACTTTCAAGAGAACATCTCGAAGATGATCCGAGAACATTTCTCCAGCAGCTATCCGGTCTCAATCGGATCTTTCTCAGTGGATGCAGCGGTCGCCAACATCTCTACCTCGTTCTCCTCGGTCCGAGATACGCTGAACGCGGAGTCTCCGAAGCCCGGAGGGATCATCGTCTCCTTGCAGGTCGGAGTCAAGGCAAAATCGCAGAGCGCCAGCCTCGAGACGACCGTTGATGTCTCAAAAGAAGTGCAGACATCCGTCCCTTATCTGACGAATCAATTGGAACACGTCAATAGTTGCGCGAAGACGGACGGCGAGCTCGAACGCATTGTAAATTCCGTCCTCTCACAGCTCGTGCAGCTTAGGGTCATACAAGGATTCGGGGCTCCTGGTCACCGTCAAGGACTCGGGCTGTCAAGCATCTTGACCAGCAGCGACGTCGAGTTCGCGATCAACCTCGCTTTCCTCCTGCTCGAGAAATCAGAATTCGGAGATGTCGATCCTCTGTCATGGGAGGCGCTGTTGAGGAACTCCGGCAACGTCGGGCAGAGGATCAATCTGACCAGCGACTGGTTTTCGAAGAGCGTAGACCCCTTCAAGACCTTTCTTCTCCTCAAAGGAAGTTCCGTCGATGCTGGCGTCAATCTGCGCGATTTCGCCCTACAGGTCCTCTATTCCATTGTAGACCGGGTTGTCGTTCAATATTTGGAATACTCTCATATGATAGATATCACCAACAGCATGATTGAAACAAGGGCGCTGCTCGACGATGGATGGCATTCCTTCCTCCTTGCGCTGACTGGCATAGATTCTAAACTTGACGAGGCACTTGATTGGGCCTCGGCGAAACTCTCAAACATCGGTATTCCAGATTGCGCTTGGCGGGATATTTTCGGTGGACCCGATGACATCGGCTTCAAGGCGAACTCATCGACTGTCCAGATATTCGACAGGCAGGGGAAGCTTTCGACCATCGTAATAGGGAGTGTCCCCTTTTCAATCGACCTCCCGTCAATGTCGATCCTGCGGAGCGAAACATGGAAGGAATTCGTGCCTGAGCTATTCGCAGAAACAATATCCACGGGCGAGATCGTCGAGAGAATAGTGACTGCTTTCTGCATCGACCTTGCGAGGACGATACCTGCCGAATATATCGCTCCAACCCTTTCCAATCCCGAATCAGTGATCAATGAAGTTCTCGATCGACTCCAAACGGGATTGAAATCCATGCGCCCAGCTGATTTCGAAATCAGCGAAGCGACGTCCTCCATCTCACCATATGACGAAGGAATGCTGTCCCTGCGCGATTTCATAAACCGTTCATGGAGCTCACTTTTCCCCATTAGGGAGGCAGTCACCGCAGGAAAGATTGCCATCGCGCAGAAGCTTTCCGATACTGCAGTCTCAAACAATCCCGCCTCATTGCCGGATGACTGGAAGGAAGAGGTTAAGGCATTAGTGCTCAGGGGGATGAACAGCAGCTCTCAGAATGGATGGGTCAAATGCCTAAACAATTCAATTCTGGATATCTCGATGGCAATGAAACATGCCATAATCATGCTTCTCGACGACGCCCTCACCAAAGCCCCGTCATCCCCATCTAACTCTCTGTCAGGGACTATTGTCAAATGGATCGCGGACGGCATTCCCAACTCGGTCATGATGGCAGGTCTGAATCGGCAGACCGAGATGATCGCCCTCCAGATCTCGAACTTGACGAGGGAGTTGTCAACGGATGAAAAGATCGGCGCCAATCGTCCAGCCGATACCGTCCTGGTTCGCGAGATGTTCAAGGGGAACGCTAGAAACGATTCGGGGAGAATGACTGTAATCCCCCGTCTATCAAACACACCCGCCTATCTTCAGAAATTCGAAGTGGGGCCTTCCTCACAATATTCCATCGAAAATGCCGATCCCGCCGGCAGGCTCTGCATATCAATAACCTCACCGACCTATGAGGGCAAGGAAAGACCGAAATCCGTGCATTACACGAGCTCAGATCTCTCCACCAGCCTCCCATATGAGACCAATTGGATCGTTGAAGCGCGTGGAATTGTCAAGGTAGCGGTAGGTGATAGGCTATCCCCTGGGACACTCTGTCGACACGATATCCTAATCGACCTCGAGATACCCATAACGGCTGTCTCCGGATGGCCGATAGATGGTGTGGAGTATGACCGGAGCAACACTTTGCTCGGGGACGCGGGAGAGCTTCTCAACGAAGTGAAGAATCGAATCTGGCCGTTCATCTCTCCCCTCTTCGAGACCTTCCAGAAAGCAATCGATTTCCTGACAGATTCACTTTCAGAATTGTCCCGGTACGTCTCCGCCTTTGTCGAAAGAGTGACCAAGGTTCTGTCAGATTTCGGCAACTGGCTCGTGTCAAAATGCAAGGAGGTCGTCGATAAGATCCGCGCCTCCCCGATATGGAAGTTCATCGAGCTCCATCTCGATCTTTTCGGAAAGGCCGAGGCGCGATTCAAGTACGGGCCTGTCACGGTAATCGTGAGCTGCTCTCTTCCAGATCTCCTCTTCCGCAAGGCCAAGGACCTCGTGAGGGTGATCGTTGTGATGGATCTGAAGTCAATCAGGGTCTCAATGGGTTTCAGAATCGCTAAGTTGAGCGACGGCGGCATAGACATTGTCGCCAATTCGACCGTGGTCTGCAACGGCCTGACCATCTCCCTGAGGGTCGATCCGCTCATGGCCGTCCGAGACCATCTCTTCGAAATAGAGGGATATTGGAAAGGCATGCATGTGGAAGCGTGGGGCCCGGAGGTGAACGACTATCAGGAGGCATCTGCCTGCCTTTCAGACATCCCGGGGATAGGTGTGATACTTTCTGATATCCCAATACCTGAGCTCGGGATATCGATTTCGATCGATGCCGGTTTCATTCTCAAATACCGCTCCCCCATCACCGACCGTCTCTCGATAAATGAGGTCGAGCTCAACCCGCATGGTAGTGATTCCGGTCATGAATGGGTGGAACTCTACAACCCGCTGGACCGCGAGATAACTGTGGATGGATATTCCCTCGAGACAACTCACGGGGAGATCGCATTCATCGAGCTATCCGGAACAGTCCCTGCGAACGGGTTCAGGGTGTTCACTTTCTCACAGGTGTCGCTCGATAACGGTGATCCGCAGGACTCTTTCGCAAAAGGGGACGCCATCTTGCTCAGAGCCCCGTCTGGCCGGGCGCTCGATGTAACGCCTCTCATATCTGACACAGCAAACGATCAGAAGACATGGCACAGGAGATGGGACGGGGGGCCGAAATGGGAATTCGGCGACAATTCAAAAGGAAAATCCAACGGCAATCCGCTGATCCACGCATACCCAGATCTGCTCACCAAGATATGTTTCGACTCCCTCATGCTCGCCTTCGAGGACGAGAAGGACAACGTCTCCGCTTCCATCGAGTTCATCAAGAATCTCATAGCGTCGTTCCTCAGGGAGCTGATCGGTCAGGTGGCTGATTTTGCCGCCAGCCTCGTGACAGACGCCGATCTCTTCATCGATATAGGGATAAACGATCTCTCAGGATCTGCCGGCGGAGGATTCAAGTTCAGGGTGCACATCGACGGAGATCTCATCCGGCAGATGATCATCTGGTTCGCCGAGCAGCTCGTGAAGATCTTCGGTAGGGTCCTCTGGGACAAGGAGGTCTCGCTCGCCATGAAGGGCAAGCTGCATCCGGCGGAGGCGATCTATTTCGGATTCGACACTTACGTCAGGATTGGTACACCTGAATGGCTTTCGTGCATCCTGGATACCGCCGGAGTCATGGGGGAGATCAGGCTGACCTGCTCGTTCCTGATGAACCTCGCGACACTCGGATCGCTCTTCGGGAGGGACCTCGGGTCATACTGCATCGTCTTCGGCCTTCATCTCGACGGTCTGCCAGGCGAGGATCTCCTTGAACCGTTGACAATCCATAGCGATAAGGTGGATGTCTGGCTGTTGAAAGGCAGGTTGGTCCCGGCGTGATCGGATGGAACGGCTAGCTGGCTATCAATGCCAAGAATGCCCTTCCGAATGCGATGGCCTCATCCGTCTTTCCAAGCGACAGCTCCTGCAAGAAAGCTCTACCTATCAGGAGAACGAATTCGCTATCGCACTTACCGGCGGCCTGGATGAGCCTGTCCTCGTTCATTATGTCAGGAATGCCACCCGACTGTGATTATTAAAGGAAAATGAGATGGTTATCACGTCGCGGAATATCTGTCAAGACGCCCGATGGCAGATGATCGGTCATCACTCGATTCTCTCTTTCCCGCCCAGATACGGATGGAGGACCGAAGGTATCTCGATGCTTCCGTCCCTCATCTGGAAATTCTCGAGCACGGATATCATTGTCCTAGGGAGCGCGATTCCAGATCCGTTGAGCGTGTGGACGAACTCGCTCTTGAGATGCTCCTCGCGCCTGAACTTGATCCTCGCCCTGCGCGCCTGGAAATCAGTGAAATTGCTGCAGGATGAGCACTCGAGCCATTGGTCCATTCCGGGGGAGTACGCATCGATGTCATAGGTCTTTGAGGCCGCGAATCCGAGGTTACCAGTGCACAGCAGTTTTATCCGGTAGGGCAGCCCCAGATGCTGGACGACCTCCTCTGCGTTGGTCAGCAGAGACTCGAGCTCCTGCTCGGATGTCTCCGGCATCACGAACTTCACGAGCTCGACCTTGTTGAATTCATGGACTCTTCCTATCCCCTTCGTCTCAATGTGCTTCCCAGCCTCGCGTCTGAATGATGGGAGATATGCATCATAGTAGATTGGCAGCTGTTCTTTCGTCAGGATCTCGTCCATGTGGAGGTTGGTGACCGGCACTTCCGCAGTCGGGTTCAGCCAGAGGCCGTCAGATTCGATGTGATACATGTCCTCTCTCATCTTCGGGAGCTGACCGGTCCCATAGCAGGCCTTGTCGTTTATGACCACGGTGGGGAAGATCTCCTTGTACCCCTGTCTGATGTGCAGGTCCAGCATGAAATTGATCAGCGCACGCTCCAATCTCGCACCCATGCCTTTCAGCACGTAGAATCCTGCGCCAGCGATTTTCGTCCCGCGCTCGAAATCGATGATGTCCAATCGCTCGCCGATCTCCCAGTGAGTCTGCGGCTTGAAATCGAACTTGCGCCGCTGACCGCCTGACCTCACGATCACATCGTCGTTGTCGGAACTTCCGACCGGGACACTCGGATGCGGGACATTCGGTAAGTTCAGGACGATGTCGTCCCTCTCCTTCTCGATCCCCGCCTGCTCCATCTCCATCTGCTGGACCTTATCGCCTATGGCCCGCATCTCGACTATCTTCTTCTGCTTCTCCTCCTTCGGGAGCTTGGGAATCTCAAGGGAACATTTGTTCTTCTCGGCCTTGAGACGGTTGCCCTCATCGATCAGGGTTCTCCACCGGTTGTCGAGCTCGATGAACCTCTCAAGAATCTCGAGATCGTATCCTCTGTTCCTCAGAGCTTGACGGGCCATCTCCGGATCGTCACGTATGATTTTCGGATCGAGCATTCAAACCCTCTTCTGAAGATGCTTCCTGCTGAAGGTCGTAAGATGCTCGGCAGTTAAAAAAACATCGTTCGCCGTCAGAGTTTCTGCTTCTTCCTGGTCAGTACGACTGTGAAACCACGTACATCGATGAGCTTCGCGTTCGTCCGCGTCGCCAGCTCCCTCGCGACCTCGAGCCTGCTAAGCTTCGATTCGCCGTGCAGCTTGATCTTGATGATCCTTTTCCGTTTCAGCTGGCTCTTGATCTCTGTGATGACCTTTTCGGTGACGCCGTTCTTCCCTATGGCGACGGACGGCACGATCAGCTGGTGCGGGATTTCTCTCGACATCTTTGCATTCTCCTTTTTAAGTCTTGTAGGGGTATCTCGCTACATTGCCGCATGAATTGCAGGTGACGATGATGCGCCCCCTCCTCAGTCTTACCGATGCTGTCTTGGGGAACTGGTAATATGCCTTGCATTCAGGGCAGAATTTCATCTTCCAGCGGGATATCGACACCTTGTATCTCATCCCGATCCTCAGAGCGAGATCGAGATATCTCTTCGCCCTTTCGGGCTTCCCTTTCTTCATCTCCTTCTCAGAGAGTCCGAAAAGTATCTCGATGCGCTCAAAGGCGATGCTCTTCGCCTCTCTCTTTGGGATCCGTCTCTTCGACATCTTGGGTGCTGCAACCACCTAGCGGCTACTTAAAGACATTTTCTCAGCTCGTCCGCACCGAGGCGCCACACTGAATATATTCACTCCTCCAGTCATCCCCTCGCCAGGAAATAGGGCTTTTTCCTGATTCCTTCACAAAAGACTCATATTCTCAATTCAGCATACAATTGAAAGTTGTCTGGAGAATCTGTATAATTGACGGACTCAAAATAATGAATCAAGAGAAGCGGTGAGAAATTGCTGGCATGGATCATCATATTGACTCTTATTTCGTTGGAGATTATTGGTTATGTCATCATCTATTCCAAGCTCGGGGCATGGAAGCAGAGTATCGAAAGAGAAACGAGCACTGGATCTCTCATGGTCGGGTCTAAAGATTATAGAAAAGTGATTGCAATCCTTTCCGCGCAAGAAAGGAAAAAGAAAATGATCATAGGTTTATCGCTTTTCTTACAGATCGGGCCCCCCCTTTATTTCGCTCCGATATTTTGGCCAATTCTCGATCTTACATTCAAAGCTTCTGATGGACACACTTATTCGTTCCAGGAAGCAGCTTTTGTCTTCTTTTTCCTGATTTTTATCCTTTGTATCTTATGTCTGCTCCCCTTCTATTATGTTATTGAGACTCAATTCAGATCACCGATCGTCACGACGAAAGGTGTGGCGAACCGCTCTCCTTGGTCGAGAAGGTTCTTCCTGAGATGGGATGACATCGAACTGGTCTCGTTCACTACCTTAATGGGCAATGAATTCATCCTTAAGAGCAGGAAGGGGAATATCAGAATAATCTGCATTCTGATGAATCTTGATAAGTTCGCCAAAGCCCTTATGGAAAACGTACCGCGTGAAAAATGGGTCAAAGTCGAGAAGAAGCTTGTTCAGGCTCTCAAAGGACCTTTCTATTAATGATTGGAACCTAAGGCTTTTCCGAATTTATGTGCAGAATGACCGTTTGCACATAAACTGGCTCATTTATGTGCAAAGCCGGATCGACCATTCATCTTTAAATATGACTACCGTATTTCTCGCAATGCACAGCGCCGGTGAATCAGATGACGCGAAAGCCTAATTCAATGTACAGGGAGATCAAAGGGCAGGCATACTGCCGCAGGGAATACATGGGAGGAGTCCCTGCATCCAGGATCACCCAGTTCGAGCATGGGACGAAGGGGAAATATCCTGTCAAGCTCGTCCTTCACGCTACGGAGCAGTGCCAGGTAAGGCACATCGCGCTCGAGGCCGCTAGAATCAGCGCGAACAGATTCCTGGCTAAGAAGGTCGGCAACTCGAACTACTTCCTGAAGATCCTCGTCTATCCGCACAATGTCCTAAGAGAGAACAAGATCGCGGTCGGCGCCGGAGCAGACCGTATCTCTGACGGTATGAGGGCAGCGTTCGGCAAGCCTGTCGGGACAGCAGCGCGGGTGTCCCGAGACCAATCAATCGTCACACTTGAGACGCACCCAGACTACTTCAAGCAGGCGAAGGAAGCCCTCTACAGGGCTGCTATCAAACTGCCGACCCCCTGCTATATCGAAGTCGTCAAAGGAAAGGAATACGCCGCCGGTTGAAGAACCTCTGAGAACCTTTTTCGTGCAGTCGCGTCATTCAGGTTATCTGCCGGGTCACATATCATGCTCGGAACAGGTGAGTGAGGCAAGACGATGGAACGCGGGCTGGAGATCGACCTCGAGAGAATCGAGAATGAAATGTCGAAGGTCAAGCCGAAGACCGTCCTCCTTCAGCTCCCCTCAGGCCTTAAACGGAAGGCGGCGACAATATCCAGCAAGATACAGGAGCGTTTCGGATGCGAGGTCCTGATATCAGGCGACTCCTGCTTTGGATCCTGCGATATCCCTTCAGGTTCGCTCGAGTTTGTCGACGCTATCATTCAAGTCGGCCATTGGGAAATGTCCACGGTCAAGCTCTCCAAGCCGATTCTATTTCTTCCTGTCGAGATCAGCATCGATCTGCCGAAATTAATCAAGACGGCTAAGCCCCTTCTGAGGTCGCCGGTCGGTCTTCTGGCAACTCCTCAACATCTTCACCAATTAAAGGATGCAAAGACGATGCTTGAGAAAGAGGGTCTGAAGGTCATGATCGGCAGGGGTGACCGTAGAGTTCAGGAGCCCGGCCTGCTTCTCGGCTGCGATTACTCGAGCGCCCACGCCATCTCCGATAAAGCCGCATCCTTCCTCATGCTCGGAGGCGGCAGGTTTCACGCGATCGGCCTCAAGCTATCTACCGGAAAGCCAGTCGTCATACTCGACCCGGAGAGGTTCGCGGCTATCGCAGAAGAGATTGACATCGATGCCTTCAAACGAAAGAGATTCGCGATAATACAAACTTTATCGAAAGCGAAATCCATCGGGATACTTGTAAGCTCGAAACCTGGCCAGGAGAGGATGTCCCTGGCCAAGCGATTGCTGTCTTCGGTCATTGATTCGAAGAGGGATGGCCATATCGTGATATTGAACGAGATCTCTCCCGACGCTCTCCTGAATCTCGGCTTCGACGCTTACATCTCTACCGCATGCCCGAGGATCGCACTGGATGACAGCGATAGCTATGGCATCGCGCTCGGAACGCCCATCGAACTGATGATAGCGCTTTCCAAGGTGAAATGGGCGGACTACAGGATCGATGAGTGGGGCGCTGACCCGACCAACGTGGTGATGCGACATGCTTGATCTCGGTAACTTGTTCGAACTCGCGAAGAAATCCAAAGGGCGCATCGGAATCGGATCAGGAGCCAGGTCCGATGTCGTTCAAGAAAGCGTGCGAACCGCTCACCTTCAAGGTCTCCCTGAAGCCGTCATTTATGAAGATGCAAAACAGCTCAGCACCGATCTCCGAGACCGGAAGATCTGCGCCGCGGTCCGCGGCACGCTCTCCTCTACCGAGGTCCTTCCAGCAATCAGGGAGACCTATGGCGTCCAGAAAGTGCTGAGAGTCGCACTGCTGTCGACTTCCAGGGGGAAGCAATTCTTCCTCGCCCCGGTCGGAATCGACGAAGGCAATTCAATCGAGGAGAGGTTCGAACTGATGAAGCAGGGCGTCAGATACCTGAAGTGCCTTGGCGCGAGTGCGACCGTCGCCATTCTCTCGAGAGGCAGGGTCGAGGACGGGCATAGGGGCGATGATATCGCGAGAAGCTTGGAAGAGGGGGACCGTCTCACTGAGATGGCGATCAAGATCGGCATCGTTGCCAAGCATGAGCATATCCTGATCGAGAAGGCCGTCGAAGAGGCGGATTTCGTGCTTGCGCCAGACGGGGTTTCCGGGAACCTGATCTTCAGATCGCTCTATTTCCTCGGCGGAGGAGGTGCTGTCGGAGCACCCGTTGTGAACATCGGCAGGGTATTCGTCGACACCTCCAGAGACAAGCGCACATACGTTGATTCCATCGCATTGGCCGCAGCTCTCTGTGCGGCGAGGGAAAGATCGCAATCCATCAGACAGGTGTAACCCCCTTTCCGACGACAGAGGTCAATAACGAAATTGCCACGCCTCGAAATATCATTCTGATTATCGCACCGCAAACAGATTTTTCCTCAAATACCATCATAATTTGTCCTTGGAATTTTCATCTCGATTGAGGAATAATTCTATTTCGTCGGTTCTTTCCCCTCCCAGAACGAGGCCAATCAAAAGGGTATATATCGAAATTCGTCTCATAGGGTTTTTAGATGCAGCTAGAGATCGATGGTTGGCGGCTTCGCTTGACCTTCTCCGCGGCCCACGTTATGATCGGCCACGAGAGGTGCGGCAGGCTGCATGGACATGACTATGCGATCAGCGTCAGACTCGACGGCGAGCCAGGCTCTGATGGCGTTATCATGGACTTCGGTACTCTGAAGAACCTGGTGAGGGACATCGCTAAGGAGCTCGATCACAAGTTCCTCGTCGCCAAGAGGCACAAGAACGTTGCCATCAAGGGCGGCACGGTGACGATGAAATCGAGCGGCAGTGTCTATCAAGTCCCGCTGTGCGACTGCGCGGTTCTCGACATCGAGCAGACTTCCGCCGAAGAGCTGGCCCTCTGGGTCGGAAAGAAGCTGAAGCCTAAGCTTGTCGGTTTCAAGAACCTGACGAATCTCCAGGTGAAAATCGAAGAGGGTATGGGGCAGTCCGTCTGGCTGTCGCTCAAGCTGTAACGGGGGAAAACTTCCATGACAAAAAAGGCCATAGCGTTGCTCTCTGGCGGTATGGATTCTGTGACTGCGGCTGCGATACTCAAGAGCCAAGGATATGATATCTACGCGCTCACCGTTTCGTACGGACAACGGCACTCACGTGAGATCGAAAGCGCGAAGAGACTTGCGATCTGGCTCGGAGCTACGGAACACGAAGTCATCGATCTGCCTATTTCGAGGCTGCTGAAGAGCTCATTGATGAATCCCGAAGCGGACGTGACGTCAAAGGACGAGAAGACAATCGGATCGAACATTCCGACGACATATGTCCCTGGCAGGAATGCGATTCTTCTGGCCATAGCGGCTGCGTGGGCGGAAAGCATCGGTGCGGAGGCCATCGTGATAGGCGTCAACGCCATCGACTATAGCGGTTACCCTGACTGCGGGCAGCCCTTCATTGACGCATTCGAAAATGTGATCAAGATCGCTACAAAGGGTGGCGTAGAAGGCCATCCGGTTGAGATCCTGGCACCGCTTGCAAAGATGTCCAAAGAAGCTATCGTCCGGAAAGGAACCGAACTCGGCGTCCCATTCAAAGAGACATGGAGCTGCTACTCGGGCGGTAACAAGCCCTGCGGTGTCTGCGACTCCTGTCTGCTCCGGAAGAAGGGATTCGCGGCGGCAGGCGTTTCCGATCCGGCTTTGGCGCCAGCGGCGCCAAGGAAGGCTAAGACCTCTTGAAATCATCGGGAAAGTTGGCAGAAATGCTGAGAGTCCATTCGATCTTCAAATCCCTTCAGGGAGAAGGCCTGATGATGGGCCTTCCCACAGTCTTTATCAGACTTGCTGGATGCCCGTTGCGATGCAGCTGGTGCGACACGACCGAGGCGCAGCTTCCCTCCTCGGGCAAGAACATGAGCATTGAACAAATCCTCGAAGCGGTTGTGAAGACGCGGCTGCCCTATGTCTGCCTGACGGGCGGGGAGCCTCTCATGCAGAAGGAGACCGTCACTCTGATGAACAGGCTGATTGAGAAGGATCTCTTCATACAGCTCGAGACCTCCGGATCGATATCCCTGGAGGAGGTCCCGTGCTCCGAGAACGTCATGATCAGCATGGACATCAAATGCCCCTCCTCCGGTGAACATGAAAAGATGGACTTCTCAAACATCGAGCTTCTTTCACAGTTAGATCAGCTGAAGTTCATAATAGCCGATGAGAAAGACTATCTCTACGCCAAGAAGATCATTGCAGACTACACGATAAACTGTTCGACAATAATGACGCCAGTCGGCGGCCTGGATCTTGAATGGCTCGCAAAGAAGGTCATAAGGGACAAACTCAAGGTGCGCGTGCTGCCGCAGCTTCACAGACTTATATGGGGCGACAAGCCGGACAGATGAATCAGACGATCCTCTTCGTGAGTTCGGCGGGGAAATACAGCGGTCTGTTCGGATAGCCCTTCGTCTTCTTCTTGACGAGCTCGGTCAGTGCGTCCACGGTCATGTCTACATCCATGTTCGCCCCTCGATCGTAGACCTTCATCGAATCCGAGGTAAGCTCCTTATCACCAATCACGACGGCAAAAGACACCCAGTCCTGCTTCGCCTGCCTGACCTTCTTGCCGACCGTCTCAGAGCGGTCGTCCAGCCCCGTCCTAATGCCGTTCTCCTGCAGCTTCGCGACGATCGTCCTCGCTCTTTCGATGTGGGCGTCCGAGACCGTCATCAAACGGACCTGCTCCGGATTCAACCAGACAGGCAGAGTTCCTCTCCCGCCGGTCTTTTCCTTCTTCACGGCCGCATCGAAGACCGCGAAGAGATATCTCTCGATGGTGCCGATGATCGCCGTATGGAGGATGATAGGGTAGTTCGGCTTTCCGTCAGTATCGGTGTATTTGATATCGAACCGCTTCGCATTGCCAATGTCTATCTGGACGGTCCCGATCTCCCTGGGCCTTCGTCCCTCATCGATCATCATATACTCTAAATTCACGGTCCAGTAGTAGTTGACCCCGTCCGGATAGAAATGAATCAGAGCCGGTCTGTCCCTATCCTTTACCAGCGACTGGACGAACTCCTCATTGTCATCGAACGATTTCTTCCCCGAGATGTTTATCAGCATCTCGTAGTCGACGCCGATCTTCTTCGCCTCCTCGAAAATCCTGTTGTGGATCTTCGTGAACCAATCGTATGCCTCCTGTTTGTCCCTGCATAGGACGTGCAGGTCTGGCATGTTGAGCCTCCTGACTCTGAAAAGCAGCTGGCATTCCCCCGACTGCTCGAGTCTGTAGGAATCGGCCACTTCGAACGCACCAAATGGTAGCTGCTTGTAGCTCATGGTCCAGCGGCGCATTATGGCGAACTGCTGGTGGCAAGCTGCATAGCGCATTATGAACTTCTTCTTCCCCTCCTCGACCATGTACAGTCTATCACCGAACAGCTCGGCATGCTCCTTCACGGCGGGCTCCTGGACATTGAACATGTTCGTCCCTTTCATTAGATAGACAGGGACGCCCACAGACTGGGCGATGTCCGTGCTGTAGTCCGCGATCAAGTCGAACATAAGGGCCGCTTTAGGCTCCCAGTGCATGTGGCCGGAGTCGCTCATCTCCTCCCATGCGATTCCGAACTTCCTGCAGAGTCTGAAATATTCCGGCTCCCCCCTCCCGCCGAAATCCTGCTTCAGAGCTTCTTTCGCCACGACGATGCCGAAATCGCTCTTGTCTCCGGCGTAATGCTCGACCCCTTTCAGTTTGCCGTCGGGGGTCATCACAGAGTAAGTCCCCTCCCCCATCGCCGCTCTCTTGTCTTCCTGGGATGCCACTATCTCCCGAGACAGCTCCGATAGGGGATGCCCCTTACACTTGATATCGAAGCTCTTGTACCAACCGAACGCAGACCTGTGGACCTCAATCCCTTTCTCCGATATTCTTGACGTAAGGGCCTTCAAGACTTCGATTGCCTGAGACGGGTCTGCAAGATTGGATGATAGATGAGCATAGGGATAGATGACTACCCTCTCCGCCTTGACGCTGCCCGCGACTTCTGCGATATCATCAGCCGCCTGCCTGGCTATCGCATTGACATCAGTGTCTCTCTTCTCGACAGTGACAAAGACGACTAGCACTTCCCGGAAAGATGCCGATTTCTGATCTTCCGACCAGTCTTCGGCCATTTTCGTCTTTTCCTTGAGGTGATACTCGAAATTGTCGGCATGTATCAGAAGCGTCCTCATTGATTCACAGCGTCCCCGAGAAGGGATGTTAGCATAATAATTTATTTGGATTGGCGCGGAGCCCTTCTCGCAGGTTAGCCAAGGCTTTTATCCCGTATCAGCATAATGTTGATTTGTCAACCGTTTAAGGGGGACAAAGAGCTTTGAGGCAGTTTGAGATTTTAATTAATGACCGACCTGGGGAGCTGGCCAAAGTCACGGACGCGCTCGCAACGAACGGAGTAAACATCATGGCGATCGCGAGCGAGAGATGCGAGAACCCGATCATCCGCATAGTCACAGATGACGAGCAGTCGACACGGTCGGCTCTCAAAAAGGCGAACATGAAATTCAAGGAGAACGAACTCATGGTCATCGAGCTTCAGGATCGGCCGGGGGAGCTCAGCAAGATGGCGAAGAAACTCGCCAAGTCAGGCGTGAACGTCGAGTCCATCCATATCCTGAGCAGAGGGAACAACAAGACCAGCATCGCCCTCGTCGTCGATAATTATAAGAAAGCTTCCGAGATTCTCCATTGAAATTTCCGCTTGCAATCGTTGAGGTGAAAAACATGAAGAAACTGCAGGGTAGGATAGCGCTAGTCACCGGAGGCGCTTCTGGGATAGGGTTCGCGACCGCATTGGCATTTTTAGAGGAGGGAGCCAAGGTCACTATCGCAGACATTTCTGAAGAAGGCGGGCGAAAAGCCATCAGAAACCTGAAGGCACTGGGGTTCGATGCGTTCTTCATCAAAACGGACGTATCCAAGGAATCTGATGTCAAGAACATGATGTCCAAGGCGGTCAAGAAATTCGGACGATTGGACATACTTTTCAACAATGCTGGAATATTCATCCATGGTGCGGTCGACAAGCTCACTGAAGCGGAATGGGACCGTATTATTAACATCAATCTGAAAGGGGTATTCCTCTGCTCAAAGCACGCTATCCCGCAGATGCGGAAGCAGGGGAAGGGAGTGATAGTAAACAACGCCTCCTGCAACGCAGTAATTGCAGACTACGACGACCCAGCCTACTGTGCCTCTAAGGGAGGGGTGGCGATGCTCACCAAGGCAATGGCAGTGGACTATGCAAGGGAGAATATCAGGGTCAACGCCGTCCTGTTCGGGGAGATCGAGACTCCGATGACGAGGTACGAGGCCAAATGCATAAATGCGAATTACAAGGAATACTGCAAGAAGGTTGCAGCTGAACATCCGATCGGCCGCCTGGGCAGGCCCGAGGAGGCAGCCAAAGCCGTCGTTTTCCTGGCATCGGAGGATTCAAGCTTCATCACAGGCGCATTTCTGAACGTCGATGGCGGTTTGACGGCAATTTAAGGTTCCTGCGATTTGTGAACCTGGTTGCCCGGATGAGAGTCCATCGGCCTACGTACCGTTTCAGATAAGTTAAATTGAGAGACCTTACCGGTTCGATTAACGGTGACGGAGTTCCTCTGTTGGAAATCAGACAGCCTTCTTTCCACCTTCTCGATCTGGTTCTGGATGCGCTCGCTGTTCTGCTTCCTGGCCAACATCAGAGAGGTGTCCCTTGCCTCCGGGACCGGTTTTCTCAGCGCGATTATCCTACCACCGCCTGTCGGCAGCTTCGGCATCTCCGCGGGGAGTTCGGCTCTCGTCTCGTTGATCCATATGAACGGTGAGATCGCGTTGTTCAAGATCACCCTGTCCGGGACAGGTTTCAGTATGGACGAACTGATGTTCCTGAACTTCGGGATCATGTCGAACACCCCGTACATGTGAGCCATCTGCAGGAAATTTGATCCGATGGTTCTCCTTCTTTTGTGCGGAACTATCTCCTTCCCTTGAGACTCGAGCTCCGCAAGACCGATCATCGGGCTCATCCTTCTCGACTTCAGTTCCTCCGCTGCCATACTCCCGCCCTGTATGCATGTCAGGGGTTCGTAGCTCCTTGAGAGCATGAAACTGGGAGGCCTTTCAATCCACCTCATCGTCCTTGATGATCCGTGATGCTCTGGAAGATTGACAGATGCGAATTGGAATGAAATGTTCTTGTCGGCATCAAGAGAAAGGATGCTCGTCGCCACCCCTTCGTAGACCGCCAACCTGTCTGCCCAGAATCCCAATTGCCTTCTGAGGTCCGGTCTCGATACCCTGCCATTCTGCGCGACCAACGAGAGTATGTCCCGCCTTATCGGGGTGGTTAGCCATGACAGCCAGAGGACCAATTTCTTTTCGCTCTCGATATGGGGGATCGGCATTTCCGAGCTGCTCGCAGCCCTGGTGTTTGGCAGAAGGGCCGTTTCCCCGAGGATCTCGCCGACTCTTTGGTCGACCGCGACATCGATAGAGATCGTTTTCGATTCGCCTAAAACGCTAGTTATCGGTTTCGGGGTAAGTCTTAGGTCAGAATTCAGGAAGTAGTAATTCTTCCCACATGACTTGTATCCGTGCAATATCCCGCATTCCGTTCCCTTTGCCAGGAGCGTCCTGAGATGGGCGACATCCGTTTCCTTGTGGGTCGATTTCTCCCCTTGATAGGCTAGTGCTCGCATCGTCGCCCTGACCGGGCTTGTCTCGATCTCATCCCTTGTCAGAGGCTGCTGGAGAAGCAGGGCATAGATTATGCTCCTGGATACATTGTTAGTTAGGTATTCCCCTACTCCCAACTGATCTGAACTAGCCAAGCTAGTAGAATACGCTCTAATCCCATCCCTACTGGTACTGAAATCAGAATCCGATTATTAGAATCTGTCGGATATATTATCGAAAGAATATACACACCGGTCTCTCGCGCTTTCCAACATATTTTTCGTGATTCAACCCGATTCCGAGATGCGAAATCGGGATATTCCGGAGCATCGTCATGCTTCTGCCAGCATTTTATCAACAAATTTTTATACCGCTTTCGGTCATTCGCGTCCAACATGACTCGGTCCGCTGAATCAGGCAACGTCGTACTCGGAAGCTTGCTCAGGGTGCTAGTAGTCCTGCGGATCGAGCGCCCGTGAGATGCTTTGAATTTTCTGGCATCTTCCGGGACAGATAGGATTGAAGGAGGTTGTGAAAGGTGAAAGGCGCTAGGGCCGTCGTAGAGCTCCTCGAAAGGCAGCACGTCGAGGTAGCCTTCGGCATCCCCGGAGGAGTACTCCTTCCTCTTTACGATGAGCTCGTCGACGCTAAATTCAGGCACATACTCGCCAGACACGAGCAATGCGCCGGCCACATGGCGGATGGATATGCCAGGGCATCGAGGAAACCAGGAGTCTGCATCGCGACCTCCGGGCCGGGAGCCACAAACCTGGTCACGGGAGTTGCGACCGCCTTCATGGACTCGTCCCCCTTGGTCGCGATAACCGGGCAGGTCGCGACGGGCATGCTCGGCGCCGATGCCTTCCAGGAGGCCGATTCATTCGGCATCATGATGCCGATCACGAAGCACAATTTCAGGGTCATGGATCCGAAGCAGCTCCCGAACGCGATCAAGCGAGCCTTCAGCATCGCAACCACCGGCAGATTCGGTCCGGTCCATGTCGACATCCCGTCCGATGTACTCGTCTCCGACGTTCCAGATAAGGAGATGGGGAGGGAATTCCCGATATCTCCTCCAAGGAGAAACCTCAGCCACCTGCTGGACTCGGTCAAGCTGCTCGAATCGGCCGAGAGGCCGGCGATCCTCGTTGGCGGCGGTGCTGCTTGGTCAAACGCAGGTCCCGAGATACTCAAGCTCGCAGAGATTCTGATGTCCCCTGTAGTCACGACTCTAATGGGAAAAGGCGTTGTGCCAGACACCCACCCTCTTGTTCTCGGCGTCGTCGGGATGCACGGGAAGCAAGGAGCGAACTATGCCTTGCACAACTGCGATGTCCTGCTTGGAATAGGGACGAGGTTCAGCGACAGGGTGACAGGCAAAGTCAGCGATTTCGCGAGGAACACGAAAATCATACATGTCGACATTGACGCCTCCGAAATCGGGAAGAACGTGAAGGGGCACATCGGCCTCGTCGGAGACGCCTGGACGGTGACGAACGCTCTGATCGCAGGGCTACGATCCAGGTCGATCAAGCAATCGGAATGGAAGAGCAGGATAAAGGAGCTCAAGGCCGCATGCGCATGCGATTTCGATCTCTCAGGGGAACCAATCAAGCCGCAGAAGGTCATCAAAGAGCTTTCCAGATACCTTCCAGACGACGCAATCATCACAACCGAAGTCGGGCAGAACCAGATGTGGTGCGCCCACTTCCTAGAGATGAGCGGGACGAGGCAGTTCATCACATCGGGAGGGCTGGGGACGATGGGGTTCGGGTTCCCTGCTTCGATCGGTGCCAAGGTCGCGAAGCCGGACAAAACAGTCGTCGATGTCGCTGGAGACGGGAGTCTGCAGATGGTGTCGCACGAGTTCGCAACGGCCGTCCAAGACGATATCCCCGTAATCGTCTGCCTCATGAACAACGGCTGGCTCGGCATGGTGAAGCAGTGGCAGAAGCTTTTCTACGAGAAGAGATATAAGGCGACCACTCTGGGAAATGTCCCTGATTTCGTCAAGCTAGCCCAAGCGTATGGGGCTGACGCCATCAAGGTTGAAAAGGCATCGGAGCTTAAGGACGCGATCAGGCGGGCTGTCAAGAGCGATGTCGCGTTCCTGATCGACGTTGCGATCGATCCAGAGGAGGACGCCCTGCCTATGATACCTCCTGGGAAGAAACCCTCGGACATAATATGCGGGAGATGTAAATTCGAGTTCAGTAAGTGAAGCGGAAGTGATTGGAAATGGTGTCAGTGATATCTATGCTAGTGCACGATGAGCCCGGTGTAATGCAGCGAATCATGGGCGAGTTCAACAGGAAGCGGATTAATGTCGAGACGATCGTCGTCGGGAAATGCGAGAAGGCGGACAAAGCGAGGATAGTGCTTTCCGTCACAGACCCGGCGAAAGCCGAAGCCGTGCTTGAACATCTCAAGATGCTCCAGGAAGTCGTCGAGGCGGAGATAGTCGACGAGGGGAGACATGAATCGTACGTCCTCTTGATGAACGGCAGCGGGAAGGCCAGGATGACCGGTTCTGTGGAAGAGTTGAACGAAGTCGTAGACAAGACGAAGCCGCTGAAGTACATCTCGACGATCAGCGCGCTCTGAAAAAAGCATGGTTCAAGTCAAAGGAGATCGACAGAATGGCGAAGATATACTATGAGAAAGACGCGGATTTGAAGGTATTGAAGGGGAAGAAGATCTGCTGCGTCGGCTACGGCATCCAGGGCCGCGCACAATCGCTCTGCCTCAAGGACAGCGGCGCGGACATCGTGATCGGCCTGATCAAGGATCCGACTTGGGACATGGCCGTCAAGGACGGAATGACAGTCAAGCCTGTCGCTGAAGCGGTCAAGGGCGCCGACGTGATAATGATGCTCATCCCGGACCAGCTCCAGAAGATGGTTTACGAGAAGGATGTGGCGCCCAACCTGAAGAAGGGAGCGACCGTCGACTTCGCCCACGGGTTCAACATCGTTTTCAAGAGGATCGTACCCCCCAAAGACTCGGATGTGATAATGGTCGCTCCGAAAGGTCCTGGAAGGCATGTCAGGACGACGTTCGAGGAGGGCTTCGGAGTCCCCGCGCTCGTCGCGGTCGAGCAGAACCCATCGGGAAACGCAATGCAGACAGCACTCGCGATCGCCAAGGCGCTTGGCGCGACAAGGGCCGGAGTCATCGAAACGACCTTCAAGGAGGAGACGGAGACCGACCTTTTCGGTGAGCAGGTCGATCTGTGCGGGGGTTGCTCCCAGATGGTCAAGAACTCGTTCGAGACCCTTGTGGAAGCGGGATATCAGCCAGAGATCGCATATTTCGAGGTGCTTCACGAGCTCAAGCTGATAGTCGACCTGATCCAGGCAGGCGGCATCGAATACATGTGGAAGAACGTCAGCAACACGGCCGAGTACGGCGGCAGGACCCGCGGCCCTGTCATAATGGATGCGAAGGTCAAGAAACGCATGAAGAAGGCGCTGAAGGACGTCCAGTCCGGCAAGTTCGCCGACGAGTGGATGAAAGAGTACGAGAACGGCCTCCCGAACCTCAAAAGGATGAGGGAAGAGGGTTCGAAGGAGCAGATCGAGTCGGTCGGCGCCAGCATCCGGAAGATGTTCTCGAAGAAGAGCTGATCGAATGCTGTATTGCTCCTTCCTTCTGAAGGGGGATGACAGAGTAGTGCTCCCTGGCAGGGTCATCGGGGATGTCGTGGAGGAGCTGGCAGCAGGAAATCTTATCGATGTCATCACGAGCGGCGGAGAGGTTGACGCGATTGCTTCACACGGAAAGGGTGAAGTGCGATTCGTTGCGCCGATCACACGCCCGACAAAGATCGTCTGCGTGGGGCTGAATTACAGGGCCCACATCAAGGAGTTCGGCCATGCCGAGCCATCCGATCCAGTGATCTTCTCAAAACCTTCCAGCTCGATAATCGGGCCCGGCGACAACATCGTCCTGCCGAAAGTGTCGACAAGGACCGACTACGAGGGGGAGGTCGCGATGATCATCGGGAAGCAGGCAAAGAAGACCGATGACGGCTCCGCGCACATTTTCGGATACACATGCTTCAATGATGTCACCGCCCGGGACATACAGAAACGGGATTCAGATTGGACGCGCGCGAAAGGGTTCGATACGTTCTCAGCGGTCGGCCCGTTCATCTCGACGAAGAAGCCGGACTGGGTCAGGACTTTCCTGAACGGCGAGCAGAAGCAGTACTCATTGACGAGCGACATGGTCTTCGGATTCGAAACGCTCGTCGAGTACATCTCCCGCGTCATGACGTTGTATCCTGGGGACATCATCGCCACCGGCACGCCTTTCGGGGTCGGGAAGCTGAACCCGTTTGATAAGGTGATTGTTGAGGCGGAAGGGATCGGTCTTCTTGAGAACATGGCCGTCCCAGAGAAATAATGCGAATCCCGTCATGGTCGGCGGGTCATCCTTAAATGCCATCACTTTCATTCTCGCTTCGGGAGCGTACACATCATGGTAGCAATACAACCGACCAAGTACATCTGGGCCAACGGTAAGTTGGTCAATTGGGAAGATGCGAAAGTGCATGTCCTAACTCACGGCCTTCATTATGGGACAGGTGTGTTCGAGGGCATCCGCTGCTACCAGACGCCGCTCGGTCCAGCGATCTTCCGCCTGAAAGACCACCTTGACAGGATGGAAGCATCGGCCAGAATCCTGAAGATGCAGCTGCCCTATTCATCCGAACAGCTCAGGTCCGCCATACGGGAGCTGGTGAAGAAGAACGGCCTAACGGACGCCTACATACGGCCAATCGCATTCTTCGGAGTATCTGGAATCGGAGTCAACCCGACGGGATACCCTGTCGATCTGTTCATCGCCGCGTTCCATTTCGGCGCCTATCTCGGCGAGGACGGTCTGAAGAAAGGCATCCGGGTCGGCACCTCATCGTGGAGGCGCATATCGCCTGCGTCCTTGGCCACAATGGGAAAGATATGCGGGCATTACGTCAATTCGGCTCTTGCCATCACCGAGGCGAAGGCTGGAGGATACGATGAGGCGATTCTTCTGAACGAGGAGAACTATGTCGCCGAGGGCAGCGGGGAGAATATCTTCATCGTGAAGGACGATGTCCTGAAGACGCCGCCCCTTAGCGCAGGGATACTGCCAGGCATCACGAGAGACACCGTGATGCGCATCGCCAAGGAAGAAGCCTACCGGGTCGAAGAGACGAACATCACTCGCTCTGAGTTGTATGTCGCGGACGAGATCTTCATGGTCGGGACGGCCGCTGAGATCACCCCGATACGCGAAATCGACCAGCGTCCCGTTGGAAAGGGGATTCCTGGCCCTGTGACAAAGAGGCTGCAGGACAGATTCTGGAAGATCGTGAAAGGTGAGAACGAGCTGTATCACTCGTGGTTGGATTTCGTGGACGAAGGATGATACTCAACCTAAATCCGAAAGGCATCTCAATAAACTTTATGATGCCCTCGTCTGTTTCACTACCAGGTGGTCTTGTTCATGTTCGCTGTCGAGATCAATGACCTTGTCAAAAGCTACGGGCCGTTCAAAGCCGTCAAAGGGATATCCTTCTCCGTCAGCGAGGAGGAGGTTTTTGGGCTCATCGGTCCCAACGGGGCGGGGAAGACAACCACACTCCGGGTGCTTTCAACTTTAATCGAAGTCACTTCTGGAAAGGTCACGATTTTCGGGCACGACCTCGTCAAGGAAGCGAGCGAGGTCAGGAAAGTCATAAGCTATCTCCCGGAGGACGCGGGCGCCTACAAGAACATGACAGGGAGAGAATACCTGAAGTTCATTTCGCGGTTCTTCCACGATCTCCAGGATAGTAATGCGATGGTCGACAAGGCTATCGCGATAGCGCAGCTGGGTGAACGGATCGATGACAAGATCGATACCTACAGCAAGGGGATGGCTAGAAAGCTTTTGGTCGCGAGGGCGCTGATGATCGGCCCAAAGCTCGCCATTTTGGACGAGCCGACCTCGGGCCTCGACGTGCTGAACGCTCAGGAGATAAGAAAAGTGATCAAGAAGACGGTCTCCGAGGGGACGAGCGTGCTTCTTTCATCTCACAACATGCTGGAAGTCGAGCTGATGTGCGACCGTATCGCGCTGATCGACGACGGCCTGATAATTGAATCTGGAACGCCGATAGAGCTCAAGCGAAAGTATAACGCAACGAACATCGAGGAAGTCTTCGTGGGGGCGGTCCGATGAGCAGTATCGGCACTATTGTTCGGAAGGAGGTCAAAGAGCTGCTGACCCCGTCCACCCTCGTGCCGATTCTCATAATGGCTTTGGTCTTCGCGATGATAGGTAACTTCGCTTCCGGCGTCACGGTCTCCCTCGCTGAAAAGCCGATAATCGGGTTGATCGATCAAGACAACAGCAACCTCTCCAGGCTGGCCTGTGAGAATCTCAGCGAGAACTCGAAGGTCATCTACAACGGCTCTTCGGTCGAAACCGGGCTCAGCGTAGTTGAGAATGAAAGTGGGTTGGCTCTGATGGTGATACCTGCTGGTTTCAGTTCGGATATCCTGAGCAACAAGAGCGGAACCGTGCAGATATATTGGGAAATGAGGGGCGCCGGTGTGATGGACAGCGTACCGCTCTCCACGGTCAGCGGTCTCCTTGTAGGGATGGATAGGACGATCTCGACGTCGCTGATGGGGGATCACCCATCTACCGATCCTTCGATAGTCATCAGCCCGACAAAGATCAATGACACGACGATCTTCAAAGGAAGGGAAATGGTCGGCATCTCCCCGCTGGTCATCTCATCCGTCATGTCGCAACAGGCCACAGTGGTCCCCTTGATCGTCGTCATGGTCATCATCATGGCGGGGAGCATGGTTATCACCTCGATGGGGAGCGAGAAAGAGAACAAGACATTGGAGACGCTCCTGACACTTCCGATAAGCCGGACATCGATAGTCTTCGGAAAGCTCATCGGGGCAGCGATAGTAGGTCTCGTTATGGCGGTGATCTACATGGTCGGCTTCGGGTACTACATGTCGTCCATGATCAGCGGCTCATCGATCGACCTGGCCAAGTATGGCCTGACGATCGACGCCGTCGGATTCATTCTGGTCGGGATCTCCCTGTTCCTGGCGCTGTTCGCCGCTCTAGCCCTGTGCATGATACTCGGCATTTTCACAAAGAACTACAAGGCCGCGCAGATGATGACGATGCCGATAACTTTCCTCGCCCTGATACCGATGTTCATAATAATATTCAGCGATTTCAGCACGCTTCCGACTGGAATGCAGGTGCTCATGTTCGCCATACCTTTCTCCCACCCGATGATGGCGATGCAGAACCTGATGTTCGGGAACACGAGCCTTGTCCTAGCTGGGATAGGTTACGAAGCGATCTTCTGCATCGTGACGATGTTCATCGCCGTCACTCTATTCAAGAAGGACATCCTCCTCACCGGGAGGATAAAGAGCAGCAGTCGGAAGAGCGCCTTCCCTATCGCGTCCATGATCAAGGACCTTATTTCGAGGAAGGGTTGACTAATCTAGAGCTTGCTGGAAATCGCCGCCGCTATCTCCTTCGTCTTCGCGGTCCCACCGAGGTCGGGAGTCCTTACCTTCCTCTCCATGAGCACCGAGTAGACCGCCTTTTCGAGGTCGTCCGCAGCTCTCTTCTCGCCGATGCTGTCAAGCATCATCTGCCCGGCGAGTATCGTTGCCACAGGGTTCGCAATCCCTTTTCCGGCGTACTTCGGGGCGCTGCCGTGGATGGGCTCGAACATGCTCACGCCGTCAGGGTTGATGTTACCTCCAGGAGACAATCCGAGGCTGCCTTGTATCCCGGCTCCCAGGTCTGTCAGGATGTCACCAAAAAGATTCGGCGTGACGAGAACCTGGTACCGCTCGGGATTCTTCACGAGGGTCATCGCGACAGCGTCGACGAATGCGAACTCGGTATCTATTTTCGGATATCCTTTCGCGGTCTCTGTGAATACATCCCTCCAGAGCCCGTACATCTCCGTGATTACATTCGCCTTGTCCACGCAGGTGAGCTTCTTCATGCCCTTCTGCACGGTGAGTTCGAATGCGTACTTCATGACTCTTTTCGCCCCGCCTCTCGTAATCACTCCTATCTGATACGCGCTCTCCTCTTCGCCCTTGACGCTCGTCTTGATATCAAATTTCATGCTGTAATTCTTGCGCTCCAGGAGTATCTGCGCTTCGTTCCTACCGCCGGTAAACCTGTTACCCAATCCGACATAGAAATCCTCCGTGTTCTCCCTCACGAAGTACATCGAAAGGTTCTCGCGCCCCTTCGTCGAGATCGGGACGTCCACCCCGGGGAAGAACCGAACTGGTCTGAGGTTGACATATTGATCCAGTGCGAACCGGAGCTTGAGTAGGACACCCTTCTCAAGGATGCCAGGTTTGACCCTAGGGTCCCCGAGAGCGCCTAATAGTATCGCCTTGCATTTCGCGAGGTTCTTGATGTCCTCTTCCGACAGGGTCTCCCCCGTCTTCAGATAATGGTCCGCTCCGTTCGGGAAATCCTGCCAATCGACCGAGAAACCATGCTTGTCCCCTGCTTTGTCGATGACTTCTCTGGTCACTTCCACGATCTCTGGGCCGATTCCATCGCCAGGCATCGATGCTATCCTGTGCTTCATGCCTGTCTCCTCCTCTCCTCGGCTATCTTCGTCTTCGCGTAAGGGATCAACCCGCCCTTCTCTATCAGGTTCCGAAGGAAGTCTGCGTACGGCGGGAATTTCACGGTCTTTCTGGTCGTCAAGTTCGTGACTTCCCCTCTCTCGAAGTCGACCCTCAATTTCTCCCCCTCTCTGATCTCGATATCCGCTTCCACGAGCGGCAGGCCTATGTTGATCGAATTCCTGAAGAAGATCCTGGCGAAGCTCTTCGCGACGACGCATGAGACGCCGGCGCCGAGCAGGGCTCTCGGGGCGTGTTCCCTGCTTGAGCCGCATCCGAAGTTCGACCCCGCCACGATGATGTCGCCCTGCTTCACATTGCCAGCGAATTCCGGTCTCGCCTTCTCGAAGGCATGAGATGCGAGCTCCTTCATGTCAGGCGTCACCAGATATTCCGCCGGGATGATCTGGTCGGTGTCGATGTTGTCCTTGAACTTCCAGACGTCCCCCTCTATCGAAGTCATCATCTACTTCACCTCCGAGGGGTCGACTATCCTTCCGGCAATCGCACTGGCCGCGACGACAGCGGGGTTGGCCAGATAGACCCTCGAGTCCTTGTGCCCCATGCGACCGACGAAGTTCCTGTTGGTAGAGCTCACCGCGACCTCGCCGGGTGCGAGAACCCCCATGTATCCTCCGAGACATGCGCCGCAGGTCGGGCCGGATACGTAAGCGTCAGCGTCCATGAAGATCTTGATCAGGTCCTCCTTCATCGCCTGTTCGAAGACCGATTTGCTGGAAGGGACGACGATCATCCGCACTCCCTTCGCAACCTTCTTCCCCTTGAGTATCTTCGCAGCAGCTCGCAGGTCCTCGATCCGCCCGTTCGTGCACGATCCGAGGTATGCCTGGTCTATCCTCACGCCCACTTCAGATGCGGGCTTGACGTTCGATGGAAGGAAAGGCATTGCGACGAGGGGAGGGATGTCGGACGCATCGTATTCGTAGGTCCTGTCATAGTTCGCGCCCTTGTCCGGTACCACCGGGCGGTATTTCCCTCTGACCCGCCCCTTGAGGTATCTATCCACCTTCTGGTCAGCGCGTATGAAAAGGTTCTTCGCGCCCGCCTCAATCGCCATGTTCGCGATGGTCATCCGGTCGCTCAATCCGAGAGCCTCGACGGCCTTCCCGCCGACCTCCATGGACTTGTAAAGGGCTCCGTCCACTCCAATGTCGCCGATGATCCTGAGTATGAGGTCCTTGCCGAAGACATTCTTCCTCACCTTGCCGGAGAAGGAGAATTTGTCTGTCTTTGGAACCTTGAACCAGAGTTTCCCGCGCGCGAAAACAGTCGCCGCCTCGGTGCTTCCTATCCCTGTGGAGAACGCTCCGAGCGCGCCGTAAGTGCACGTGTGCGAATCAGCCCCGACGATTATCCTCCCAGGAGCCACATAGCCAAGTTCCATCATCAGCTGATGGCAGACCCCGCCCGATCCGACCTCGTAGTAATTCGGAAGGCTCCACTTCTTCGCGAAGTCTCTCATAGACTTCGCCTGGATGGCCGACGCGACATCCTTGTTCGGGACATAGTGGTCCGGGATGAGGATTATCTTTTCCCGCAGCGGTTCCGCTCCGAGTTTCTCGAATGCCTCGAATGCCGGCGGGGCGGTGACGTCGTTCGCCATTACATAGTCTACATCGGCCTCCACTATCTGGCCGGGTTCGACCGCCTTTCCGATCCTCTTCTCGAATATCTTCTCTACGAATGTCTTCGCCAAATCCAGTCACCTGTTCGGAGTGATAGCACTAGGACAGTAATTCCTTCTTGATACTGCAGAGGCGGTTCAAAGATATTATCTCCGCCTCGACGCTCGTAAGCACGATGTCGGGCCCTACGCTCTTCCCGAGGGACAGGATACCGGCGTCCCTCTTGTCGGCCAGCTTGACAGTAACCTCGCACAACGCGTCGGAACCTCCGGTGATCGCTTCCAGCTTGTATTCCTTCAGGATGATGTTCTTGTTCACAGCCGAGCGTATGGCGTTCAGCGACGCGTCAATCGGGCCGATCCCGGATTCCGAAGCGCGCTTCTGCTTCCCGGCAACATCGAGAGTCACGGTTGCAGTAGGCGTGAAGTTGATGCCGGTGAACACCGCGAACTCCTCCAGCTTGATGCATCCGGGCTCTTCGGTCCTTCCGAGCATATCGTAGGAGAGCGCGATCAACTCAGCATCGTCGAATTTCTTGCCCCCCTCGGAGAGCTTCTTGATTCGAACGACAAGCTCCTTCAGCTGATTATCTGGCAATTCGATGCCATAGCCTTTCAGTATCGCTTCTACTGCATGGGTCCCGGTATGCTTTCCCACGACAAGCGCCCGCTCCTTGCCGACCGATTCCGGTGTAATGGCCTCATAGGTGAAAGCCTCGCCCAGTACTCCGTGGACATGTATGCCGGATTCATGCGCGAAGGCGTTGTCCCCGACGATGGCCTTGTTCGGCTGGACTTGCACGCCTGTAAGGTGAGACACCAGTCTCGATACATGCGTCAGTTTCTTCAGATCGATGTTCGTCTTGATTCCGAAGAAAGTGACAAGCCCGACCGCAATCTCCTCGAGCGCGGCATTGCCCGCCCTCTCTCCAAGGCCGTTGATGGTGCAGTGAATCTCTTCCGCACCGGCGAGCACTGCGGCGAGGGAGTTCGACACCGAGAGCCCGAAATCGTCATGGCAGTGCACAGCCAAAGGAACCTTCGCGACCGTCTTTAGATCCGTGATGAGGCCGGCCATCGCCTGAGGTATCATTACGCCGACCGTGTCCGGGATATCGATCCTATCGGTCTTCGCATCCTGGACTGCCTGGACAACCCTCTTCAAGAACACGACATCGCTCCTCGTGGCATCTTCCGGAGAGAACTCGACGGTCATTCCATGTGATTTTGCATAATCGACGGCCCAGACCGCCTTCTCAACGACCTGGTCCCTCGTCATCTTCAGCTTGTTCTGCATGTGAATGTCAGAGGTCGCGATGAAGACGTGGATCGATTTCAGATCGCAGTCGATCACGGTGTCGATATCGGTCTTACTGCATCGGGAAAGTCCAAGGACTTCTGCTCTCAACCCGAGCTTTCCGATCGCCTTGACCGCCTCTTTCTCCCCCTCTGAGGTAATCGGGAACCCTGCCTCGATTATGTCGACTCCCAGATCGTCCAGCGCTTGAGCTATCTTGATTTTATCTTCAAGTGAAAGAGCGACGTTCGGAGTCTGCTCCCCGTCCCGCAGCGTCGTGTCGAGTATCTTCACATGCTGTGGAAAGGTCTTGCCGCCAAGAGCCTTCCTTACATTCTCTCCGATCTGCGCGACGGCTCTCTTCGTGGAGTCTACACTGGCACTGTCCCGGCACGGGACTTCACCTTCCGTTCTCTCATGGGTATGCGTCAAGGAAAACACACTCCCAATATTCTCTGCACTGGTTCAGTCCAGCAGAAGAAGCAGCAAGCTCAGTTTACCGATAACCGAGCCGTTTTGAGACATGTGCAGACTTCCCAGTGCGCTGCGAGCCGTGTGATGCCCGCGAGGAAATGGATGGCCGGGGGCAATATAAATATTGCGATACAGGCGATTATATGTAGCCAGTAGCGCTAGAATTCGATGACCTCTACCACCGAACCTTTCCTCAGCATCTCCTTCCCCGGAGGGATGATGAGGTAGCCGTCGGCGTTCGCCATGCTCGTTATCGCGCTCGATTCTTTGAAAGCTGGGACCGCGCGCTCGCCATCGACTCTTACGGTTAGAATCGTCGTGCGATCGGGAGAAAGCCTCACGTCGGACGCGATTCTCGATTTCCGGACCCGTTTCTGCCTTTTCGGGATTCGGCCGATCTTCGTGATCATCGGTTCAAGGAAGATGTATGCATTGGAAAGACATGAGGTCGGATGCCCTGGCATTCCCAAGACAATGCTCTTCCCCACTTTCCCCAGAAGGGTCGGTTTTCCAGGTCGTATCGCAACTCCGTGAAATAAGACATCGCCGAGTTCGGAGACCGCATCGACTATCAGATCCCTCTCCCCGACGGAGCTCCCCCCCGAGAAAATGATGATGTCCGCTCCAGCCTCCGATTCGATGGCTTCGAGCAGGCTTTTCTTCGAATCATCGACAATCAACCGTACATCGACCGCTCCGCCGAACGATTCGACCGCGGACTTGAGGGTGAAAGTGTTGACATCGTACACCTGTCCCGGCTTGAGTCTCTCTCCGGGGCGGATGACCTCGTCCCCAGTCGGCATGACGATCACGTTCGGGCGTTCATAGGCGATGATTCCATCGACGCCGATCGCAGCGATCGATCCGATCTTCGCCGGGGTCAGCAATTCGCCCTTACGCGCGACAAGTGCGCCCTCCTTTATGTCGTCTCCAGGCGAAATCACATGCTCTCCTCTGCTGACTGGTGCGATGATCGCAATTCTCTTTGCCGACTCCCTTCTGGTTGCTTCGACCATGATCACAGTATCCGCGCCCTTCGGCAGCATTCCCCCCGTCGCTATCTCCACGCACTGGCCCGACGATACGGGCCTCGTCGCGACATCTCCCGCGAACACCTTGTCGATGATTCTCAAAACGACTGGTTCCTCCTTATTCGCACGCTTTAAGTCGATTGCCCTGACTGCGAATCCGTCCATTGCGGACCGGGTGAACGAAGGGACGCTTATCCCGGCTTTAATGTCCTCCGCGAGGACTCGGTCCAGCGCGGACCAGATCGGGACCCTCTCTTTCCTTTCTATGGGCTTAGAGACCCTGTCGCAAATTCTGAGCGCCTCTTCAAGCGAAATGAGCTTTCCAAGAGGCCTCATCCCGCTCATCTGTTGACCTCCGAGACGATGTGCCCCAGCTCGTGGGCGATCAGATTCTCAGTCGCAAGCTTGACCGCCGCCGTCGACCCAGGAAGGGCGAAGACGACCTTCTTCTCGCTCACGAACGCGAAAGCTCTCGACAGCATCGCAGCCGCTCCTATCTCCTGATAGCTCAGTGATCTGAACAGCTCGCCGAATCCGGGAAGCTCCTTCTCCTTGAAGCCGCCGATCGCCTCGATAGTGTTGTCGCGCGAGGTCACTCCCGTGCCGCCGTTGAGGACGATCGCCTGGATCTTAGGATTCTCCATGAACTCTCTTAGCGCTCCCTGGATCAACTCGAGGTCATCCTTGACAATCTTGTATCCGTCGACCGAATGGCCATGCCCTCTCAATATGGCGATTATCGTCTTCCCGGAGTCATCGGTTTGCTCCGTCCGAGTATCGCTTACCGTGATGACCGCACAACCGACGCTCTTGAGAGCTTTCTTCCTGTGTTCGTCCGCGCCCATTCAGACCCTCCCCTTTCACATATCGGAGACGCAAGCAGTATCCAATCTGCCCGGGCTATCCTAATGGGATTGGATAGATTAGTTTTTCCTTCGAGGGGCCAGCAGAATCAGAAGTTATCTCGGCGAGATCACAAAACCGCACTTCTCGTCGCCCTGACACATGCACCTCTTCTCCAAGGCTTGAACGGGCGTTTTGAACGCTCTTGCGCCGATGCTCTCGAGGGCGAGGCTGATGCTGATGCAGACAGGTATTGTGCTGACTCCGTATTGATTCGGTATCGCTGATACGGCAGATACCTTCGCGGTCTTAAGCCCGGCATTGACCTCTTCGATCGCGTAATCGGAGATCCAGCCGGTCAATTTGAGCTTCTCCAATCCCTCCGTGAGGATCGCCTCCGGCGTGCCATCCTGGCTGATCCTCCCGAGCATGTCGTGCAGGTCAGCGATGCCGCTGAACGCGAGGTCCAATTGTCTCGTCACCCAATGGCTGTTCTCGCTCACCTTCAGGACGTTGGCCACCGCAGAAATCCCCTCTTCGGGAGAGATTCTCATCGCGCCGTCGAACCCACTTCCTTTCTCACCGGACGATCTGATTTGCATGGTGTTGGGCATTTGCTCCAACTCCAGGATCGGGGTCTTCTCCTGTTTGTTCTCCCCATCCGAATGAGCCGTCTGGGCTCTCCTCTTCTTCCCAAGGTCCTTCGACAGGTCATACTTCTTCCTCAGCTCTTCAAGGATCCCGAGATTGTCCGCGTGCAATTCGATGATTTTGAATCTGTTCTTGACCCAACCGAATTCTTCAACCTGTCCGAGATATCCGACCTCGAATCCAAGCCGAGACGCCTCGAGCAGTAGGGTCTTTATCTCTTCTTTATTTCCGGAGTTATCGTCTTCTGGCATAGTGCTACCCATCCTTTTGCGAAGAGGGCCTACCTCCTCGCTTCGTCTGCCACCGACCCCCCAAAAGACTGCTTTGTGGCTGACGAAAAATCGCACTTAATGTATAAGTAGATTGACAAAAGGTCGTCATTTTCGGAAATGATAATGATTCCTTCTTGGATTCTCGTCATCCCTTTCTGCTCGTGTCTCGAAAGCTTTATCCTTGACCAGCAGACTTCATGGCTCGGGTCTGAGATGAACGGCAATATTGGCAAGATAGCCTTCCAGGGGGTTCGCGGAGCGTATTCGGAGGACGCATGCGACGCTTACTTCGGCAAGGGGGTTATCGATGGATTGGGAAACAGGCACGGGGTTGAGACAATCCCCTACCAGAGCTTCGCCGAGGTCTTCGAGGCGGCCGAGAGAGATATGGTATCTCATGCCGTCGTTCCTGTCGAAAACTCCTACGAGGGCAGTGTGACTCAGGTGAACGATCTCCTGCTCGAGAAGGATCTTCTGATCTCCGGGGAGATCATACTCAGGATTAGGCATTGCCTTTTGGCCATGCAGGGCACTAGGATTGAGGGCATCAAGCGCGTCTACAGCCACCCCCAGGCCCTGGGGCAATGTCGCTTGTTCCTTCAGCAATTCCCCCAATGGCAACTGATTTCAACCTATGACACCGCGGGAAGCGCCGCTATGGTCAAGGAGAACGCTCGAAACGACGAAGCCGCCATCGCAAGCTTGAGGGCAGCTGAGGTCTATGGGCTCGAAGTGCTCAAAGAAGGGATCGAGAGCGATTCCCAGAACTATACGCGGTTCTTCATTCTTGAGAAGCATCCTAAGCATTCGCCGGGTGCGAACAAGACATCCATGGTCTTCGCGGCGAAGAACACGCCGGGCTCTCTCTACATGTGCCTGAAGGAGTTCGCCGAGCGCGGGATCAACCTGACGAAGCTCGAGTCGAGGCCCAGGAGGAACAAGCCCTGGATGTACGTCTTCCATGTCGATATAGACGGCAATCTCGGAGATCCGAACATCAGCGCCGCGATCGGCAGCCTCCTGAAGACGGCTGCGTTCGTCAAAGTCCTTGGGACGTACAAGAAGGCCGAAGAGCCTCAGGATCCGAATGCGGCAAAAGCCTAGTTCGTCCCCGCTCCGTCAGCGGCAGATTTTGCCATCTCACGGTATCTCCTGAGCATCCCAGGAGCCGGCTTCTTCGGAGGCTTGAATCCTCTCATCCGCTTCTTCATCTCTGTCGCGGACAGCTCGACGTCGATCGATCTACTGTCGATGTCTATCTCGATAGTGTCCCCGTTCCTCAGGGCCGCCAAAGGTCCTCCGACGTATGCTTCAGGGCTGATGTGGCCCACGGAGAGTCCCCTCGTGCCTCCTGAGAACCTCCCGTCCGTGATCAAAGCGACCGACTCGCCGAGCCCCATTCCGGAAATCAGGCTCGTCGGCCCGAGCATCTCCGGCATTCCCGGCGCTCCTTTTGGACCCTCAAACCTGATCACGATGACCTCTCCCAGCTTGATTTTCTTTGCCTTTATTGCCCTTGTCGCGGCCTGCTCGGAATCGAATACGCGGGCCCTGCCGGTGAAGTGCTTGCTCTTCGTCGCAACCGCCGATTGTTTGATGACAGCCCCCTCCGGAGCAAGGTTGCCTCTAAGAATCGCAATCCCGCCTTCCTTGTGATACGGTCTGCTCAAGGGCCTGATGATCTCCTGATCCAGCACCTTTGCTTCCGATGCGATTTTCCTGATCTTAATCCCGAAGACGCTCTCCGTATCTTCGAGTGAATCCCTTATCCGGTTGAGGATCGCCGGGACCCCTCCTGCCTCCTCGAAGTCCATCAGGAAATACGGACCCCCCGGTCTCAGGTTTATCAGGTGCGGGATCTTCTTTGAGATCTGATCGAAAAGGGATAGCTGGATTTTGACGCCGAACTCCGCGGCTATCGCGGGCAGGTGCAGGCAGGTGTTCGTGGATCCGCCGATCGCCATGTCCGCCCTGATGGCGTTCCTGAAACTGGCTGCTTTGACGTAACTCCTCGGCCTCCTCCGCTCCTTGACGAGCCGGACTATTTCCTGCCCGGTCTTCCTTGCGATATTGATCTTTTTCTCGCTGAGAGCGTGAGATGTTCCACTACCTGGTAGGCTCATCCCTAGGACTTCCGTCAGGCAAGACATCGTGTTCGCGGTGAACAGCCCTGCGCATGACCCTGGTCCAGGGCAAGCATGCCTCTCGATCTCGACGACCTCCTCCTCGGACATCTCGCCGGCGTTGTGAGCCCCTAGTGCTTCGAAGATGGATATGAGGTCGAGACTCTTCTTCTTCAGCCGGCCTGGAGCCATCGGGCCCCCCGTGACTATGGCTGCAGGGATGTTGATCCTTCCGGCCGCCATGAGCATCCCCGGCGTTATCTTGTCGCAGTTGGTCACCCCGACCCATCCGTCCAGGAGATGGGCTTCTATCATGAATTCCACCGAGTCGGCAATCAGGTCTCTCGACGGCAGGGAGTATCTCATGCCCTCGTGCCCCATTGCGATGCCGTCGCAAATGCCGGGGATCCCGAAAGAGAGCGGCACCCCGCCAGCTTCCCGGATTCCGTCGGAGACTTCCTTGGCGAGCCTGTTCAGGTGCACGTGGCCAGGGATGATATCGTTCCAGCTGTTCGCGATTCCGATCATCGGCTTCTCGAAATCGAGGTCGTTCAGCCCCGTTGCTCGATAGAGCGCCCTCGCAGGCGCCCTGTCTAATCCACAGACCGCTTTCCTCGACCTGAGATTGCTCGTCAATTCTGTTCCCCCAATGATGTCAATTCGAGTTCGAACTGAGTCTGAAATCATCATGCAACGCTTGGACGGCAGCTTTCTCGTCCTTCATGCTCACCATGAAGGAGATGTTCAGCTCTGACGACCCCTGAGCGATTGTGCGTATGTTGATTTTCCTGTCCGCCATAGACTTGAACACCTTCGCCGCGACGCCCGGGGTCCCTCTCATCCCTCTCCCGACCACTGCGACAATACAATAGCCGCCTTCGCCCGTTATCTCTCTCACGAGTTTCGATCCCAGCAGCGAAAGTTCCAGCGCGTTCATCGCCTCCTCTGAGTCCGCTTCCGGGACTGCGATCGACATGTTCGCCTCGGAGGAGCTCTGTGAAATCATCAGCACATCGATGTCTTCGTTAGCGAGAAGCTCGAGGACTCTCGCTGCGACTCGGGGTGTGCCGACGAGCCTGGCCCCTGATATGTTTATCAGATGGACCTTATCGATCACGCTGATGGCTTTGACGCCCCCGTGCTCCGCCTTCGTCTCATTGGATCTGACGATCAGCGTGCCCTCGTCACTCGGCTTCCATGCGCTCTTTATCCTGTATACTAGATTGGATTCTAGACCGATCTCCAGCGCCCTCGGGTGAATGACCCTTGCACCGAAATGCGCGATCTCGATTGCCTCGTCGAATGCGATCCTGTTTATCAGGCGGGAGTCCTTGCAGAGGGATGGGTCCGCAGTCATTATTCCCGGGACGTCCTTCCAGAACCAGAGCTCATCCGCCTTCAGAGATAGACCGACGATTGCCGCCGTATAGTCGGATCCCCCTCTGCCAAGGGTGGTCATTATGCCTTTTTGCGTCACGCCGATGAATCCGGCTACGACTGGCATTACACCGTCTGCCATCAAGGGCTCGAGGTTCTGTTTCACCTGCATCGCGGTGACGTTCATGAGCGGTTCCGCACTGCCGAAATTCTCATCGGTGAGTATTCCCGCCTCCCCACCCGTGATCGGCTTTGTCTTGATTCCTCTCGCCTCGATTGCCGAAGCGACGATGGGTGTGGACAGCCTCTCTCCGAACGAGAGCAGCAGGTCCTTCGACCTCGGTGTCATCTCTCCTACGTGCGACATCCCCAGCGCGACGTTCTTCAGATCGTCGAGCTGCGCCCTCACCGTCTTGATCGCCTGAGACGCGAGCCTCTGATCTTTTATGGCTTTTACCGCCCCGATATGAGTCGAAGCGAGCTGGTCGATGGTATTGTCGATCCAATTCTTCCTCGAGCTGGTGATGTGCTTCATCATCTCCACTAGGCTGTCGGTGACGCCCGATAAGGCTGATACGACGATGACGATTTCATGCTTCTTGTCGGCGAAGGTCTTTGTTACGTTTGCTACCTGATCGATGCCTTTTGCATCCTTCAGTGCCGCCCCTCCGAACTTCATCACCATTCTCATCTTCGATTCCTCCAGTCTGATTCAGGGTCTCCTGGGCCAAGCTATCGGTGCCTTCGCGGCATGTCCCGAGTAGGTCTTCCTGATGTCAATGAGATCCCGGAGTACAGCACTGGCTGTTTCAGGTCCTCCGGCTCCTTTGCCGACTATTGTTATTTCTCCCGCGAGATCCGTATTGAAAGTCAAAGCGTTTGTCGTTCCGGATACGTTCAGAGGGTGTTCTCTCGGGATAGGCATCGGTGCGACCTCTATCGTGTCCGCTCCGCAATACGCGATGAGCTTCATCGTCTTGTTTTCGGCCTTCGCCTTGTTGACTTGATTCTGAGTGACTCCTCTGATTCCTGTTATCTTCACATCCTTTATCGAGAGGCTCTTTCCCATTACCCAGTTGGCGAGAATCACCAATTTTGCAGCCGGGTCCAGCGCATCGACGTCATATGTCGGGTCAGTCTCAGCATATCCTTTCTTCCTCGCCTCATCAAGGGCCGATTCGAACGACATTCCGTCCGCATCCATTTTCGAAAGGATGTAGTTCGTTGTTCCGTTCAGTATGCCCCGGATCGACCTGATCTCCAGACCGTCCATGCTCTTCTTCGCCAGGTCCAGCATCGGTGTTCCGCCGCCGACCGTGCCGCTGAACTTCAGTGACACCTTGTTGTGGTCCGCAAGCTCGATTAGGGCCGGCATCGCGAGCGCCAACGGCCCTTTGTTTGTCGTGACGACATGGACCCCGTTCTTCATCGCCGACCTGAGATGGTCCAATCCTGGCTGACCCGTTGCAAGGTTCGTCGGGGTTGTCTCGATCATTACTTCGCAGTCGAGCTCCATCAATAGGTCATCGACTTTCGTCTCCGGTCTCCAGAGATTGCCGAATTGATCGAACTTGCCGCTTCCGACCTCCACAGCCTTCAAAGCGTCATCTTGAGATATGCCTCTAGGATTAACCAGTGCGCCGTTGATGTCGACTATGGCGACAATCTTGGGGTTGAGGCCATACCTGCGTCGCAGAGGTTCTCGTTGCTCGGAGAGCACCCTGACCGTGCTCTTTCCGACCACTCCGAATCCAACTACCATTATCCGCAATCTCAACACCTCAATTCCGCAGCGCCGCTCTCAGCGACTTCATGGAAGGTTCGATTTCTATTGGCTTTTTCGACACCCTGATGGCTGCATCAGGATCCTTCAGCCCATGACCGGTGGCGATGCAAACGATCTTCTCTCTCTTATCAACCTCGCCCGCATCGAGGAGCCTGATCAGGCCGGCTATGCTCGCTGCTGCCGCCGGTTCAACGAATAACCCTTCCATTTGGGCGATCATCTTCTGAGCTGAGATTATCTCCTCGTCAGGGACAGCTATCGAGGTCCCCTTTGAGCTTCTGATTGCATTAATCGTCTTGAGCCAGTTTGCCGGGTTTCCAATCTTTATCGCAGTCGCAATGGTATTCGGATCCTTGACCGGTACGATCTTATTGGCCTTTTTTGCAAAGGCTCTTGCAATCGGCGCCGCGCCCTCCGCTTGGATGCCATATATCCGCGGCGAGCTTCTTGAAAGACCGAGGTCCTTGAACTCAGAGAACCCTTTCCAGTAAGCTGCATTGTTGCCGCCGTTGCCAACCGGGATCACGAGCGAATCCGGCGCACAGCCTAGCTGATCGCAAATCTCGAACGCCGCCGTCTTCTGCCCCTCTGGTCTGAACGGGTTTACCGAGTTAAGAACATAGAGCCCGAGCTCCCTGCTCGATTTCATTACGAGATCGAAAGCATCGTCGAAATTTCCTTTCACTGCAAAGACCCTTGCTCCATGCATCATCGCCTGGCTGAGCTTTCCAAGGGCAATCATCCCGGACGGGATCATTACGATACACTTCAGTCTCGCGAGACTGGAATATGCCGCGAGCGATGCAGATGTGTTGCCGGTCGAAGCACAGACTACAGTCTTCACTTTCAGGTCTCTAGCCTTGGTTACTCCGACTGTCATCCCTCTATCCTTAAATGAACCAGTCGGGTTCATTCCTTCGAATTTAATGTAGAGGTTCTTTGCGCCTATCCTCTCGCCCAATCTTGAACATCTGTGGAGCGGGGTTCCCCCTTCATTCAGGGACACTGGTTTCCTCGACCCCATTCTCGGGAGCAGCTCCTTGTAACGCCAAACGCTCAGTGGTCGGGTGTCAAAAGCTTTCCTTAGTATCTTTGGATCCATCTCATCCAATGGGAGAATTACATCCAGTAAGTTACCGCACTTCGGACAGGCATAGATGATTTCATTTTCCGGGAATTTCTTCCCGCACCCGATGCATCTTAGGAACCGGTTATCCATAATATGGGCTGTAAAAAATTCATGCGTATATTAGCTTATGCATAGCCAGTCTATTGAGGTTCCTATGAAAATGGTTGTGCCGAATGCAAATGCTGATTTCTATTCCAATTTCAGGGTGCAGATGGATGTCATAATCATGCCTCTTCACGGTTCTCACGGTGCCTCTTCCGATGCGGACCGGAAGAAAAAACGATCATAGAGCTAAGGGAATGCATTTTCGGGTGTTTCGCACCAAATCATCCCCTTATTAAGATATGCCAGATGGTCTTTCCTCGCTCTTTCCCGTTTGATTGCACAATATTTTATAGTAGTTCCTCCTGAGAGTTACCAGCGATGGACGCAAGTCGCGTTCACGCAAAAAGGAGAAAACGTAAAATGAGTTACGAGCCGCACAGAGGCGGAGGTCGTAGATTTGACTCAGGTCCCAGGGAGATGCACAAGATTAAGTGCTCCGACTGTGGCTGCGAGGCTGAGGTGCCCTTCAAGCCGACCGAGGGGAAGCCTGTCTACTGCCGCGAGTGCTTCCAAAAGCACAGGCCCCCACGAAGAGACAGGTTCTGAGCGTTAGATTCATTTCCATATGAATCATTCGTTTGAACTGACAAACCCCTTATCGGTTTTTCATTCCCTGATTGAAAGGCAATCTTTTTGTGAGAGCTATCCAATCCTAGTGCCGCAGTGATTGGATTGAAGAGCAAAGTGAGAGTAGAGTCACCAGCAACTATCGCCAATTTCGGTCCAGGGTACGATACGTTCGGGCTTTGCCTTGATGGGCCACTCGATTTGATGGATCTGGAGAGATCCTCGAAACCAGGAATAAGGATTGAGATAGCGAAGAGCGGCTTCCAAGTTCCAATCGACCCTGCCCGGAACACAGCTTCGGTCGCAGCCCAGCAGATAATCAAAATCAGCGGGTACTCATCGAAATCGATTGGATTGAAGATGAAGCTTCTCAAGAAGGTCCGACCGGGAAGCGGTCTCGGCAGTAGTGCGGCTTCTGCAGTCGCCGGCGCGCTGGGGGCTGCTGCAATTCTCGGTGTCGATGATATAAAGGAGATTCTGAAGGCAGCCTCCATCGGAGAGGGCGCTTCCAGCGGAGCTCCTCATTTGGACAACGTCTCCCCCTGTCTTTTCGGTGGATTCACAGCCGTTGTCGATCCGGAAGAATTCGATGTCCTTCAAATCGAACCGCTCGATATGGAAATAGTCGTTTGTCTGCCTGAAATCGTCATCGAGACCGCGAAAGCCAGGAAGCTCATCCCCAAGCAACTGCCTGTTCGGAGCGTTGTGTCGCACGTCGGTTGGGCGTCCGGGATGATCGTCGGCCTGAACAACGGTGATATCGATCTGATGGCCGCCTGCATGGAGGACGATATCGCAGTCCCAGTCCGTAAGAGGCTTATCAAAGGATACGAGGGTGCGCGCAAGGCGGCGCTGGGTGCGGGTGCATCTAGCTTCTCCATAAGCGGCTCCGGTCCGGCCGTGTTCTCCCTGGCAAAGAGCAAGCACAACTCAATCGGTAAGGCGATGGTGCGAGGATTCGCCAAGGCCGGTGTGAATTCGGAATTCTTCATCGCAAAGCCCGGGACCGGAGCGAGAATCGTAAATTGAGTGAACTCTCTCTTTTGTCTATTATATGATAATAAGTACGATTGGCGCCGGACGACCGAATCGCCCGGCGGCCATTGGAGTTTTTACTTGTGCAGCTTCTTGGCGACAGTCACCGCGCCAGAAGCATCGCCGCTGTATCCGCTCGCGCCGATCTTCTTCGCGAAATCGTCAGTGACAGGTGCCCCGCCGATCATCGTCTTGATCTTCTTGTCCTTGGAGACCTGCTTGACCACTTCGGCCATGTGCGGCATCGTCGTCGTCATCAGTGCAGAAAGTGCCAGGATATCCGGCTTGACTTCCTTGACCTTGTTGATGAAGTCCACGTTCGGGATGTTGACGCCCATGTCCACGACCTCGAAACCGTTAGATGAAAGGAGTGTCGCGACAAGGTTCTTGCCGATCTCGTGAATGTCATCCTGGACTGTACCGATCAGGACCTTGCCCGATGATGCTCTTACCGAGCCCTTCGGGAGTGCCGGCTCAAGCACCGCCATCGCGATCTTCATGGTCTCTGCGCCCATGATCAATTCCGGAAGGAAAATCTCTCCGTCCCCGAACTTCTTGCCAACGATCTTGATGCCTTCTGCAAGGCTCTTGTCGATGGCCTGGATCGGATCCAATCCCTTCTCAAGCACTTCCTGCGCGATGTCCTTTACGCAGTCGACATCGTAGTTGATTACAGCATTCTTCAGTCGCTCAAACACGTCATCCTTACTCATGGTTGTCATCCTCCTCCCGGGTTGTTGCCGGATATACTACTCGGAGATCTTACCCGAAACAGGACACCGACGCCGGCGCCCCTGCTTTCGCGGCAAGACTCCATCGGAATGGCAAACTTGCCGGATAGCTTCTCGGATACACAATCCGTTGTTATCCTCAACCACCAAGTGGTAAATAAAATTACGCCCAAGACAGTTGAGGGCGGTTTAGCCGGGCAAATTGGGTTTCAACCAGAATCACTCTTTGTTCGAAATTCTTACTAATCCGTTCGAAATCTTTTCATGGCTTACTGGAAACGAATCCCTGATTGAAACAATTCGAAGCCATTATTACCCTCTTTCGTTGTGTCCCTTTTTACGGTACACCACGAGGGGGTGAAGGTTTGTCTACGGATTTCCCTATTGTGAAACTAGTAGGAACAAAGAAGACAGTGCTTGTAGGAGCGACCAAGAGGCCAATCCTGATCGGCGAGAGGATCAACCCGACGAACAGGAAGAAGCTGATAGAAGCCATCAAGGCCAAGGACTGGGCGTACATCCAGAACGAAGCGAAGAGCCAGGTCGCGGCCGGCGCAGATTGTCTCGACATCAACGTCGGGGTGCCCGGCGAGGACGAGCATGAGAAGGCTAACATGATCGCAGCCATAACCGCCGTGCAAGAGGTCGTCGATGTCCCGCTATCACTCGACAGCTCCAACCCGGCAGTCATTGAGCAGGGTCTGAAGGTAGTCAAGGGGATTCCGATGATCAACTCGACAACCGGCGAGGAAAAGAGACTTTCGGCCATCCTCCCTCTCGCGAAGCAGTATAACGTCCCCGTTCTTGGTCTGGCTCTCGACGATGCCGGTATACCGGCCCAAGCACCGAAGAGGATGGAGATCGCGAAGAAGATCGCTGACAGGGCATACAAGATCGGCCTCGAGCCGACCCAACTCCTGATAGACCCGCTGGCACTCGCCTGCGCAACGAGCCCTGAGGGCGGACGAGCGTCCCTCGACACGATTGGGTATATCCGGAACACCCTGAAGCTCAACACTTCGATCGGTCTGAGCAACATCTCATTCGGCATGCCAGAAAGACCAAGGCTCAACGCCGCTTTCCTTCTGCTATGCGTCGGCCAGGGAATGACATCGTTCATCGGCAACCCGATGGACAAGGACATCCAATTCGCCGTGAAATCCGTCGGATTGATGTGGGGCGAGGACAAGTACGGCATGAATTACGTGAGATATTGCAAAACGAACTTCCCCGCGCCGGAGCAGCCGAAGAAAGTAGCCTGATCGAAACGCGAAGGAGGAGTCACTTCCTCCTTTGCACCTTTGTTTTCACCGACTTCGAGGACTCCGGGTACTTTGACAGGTCCTGGTGAGGGAAGTCTAGCGCCGCTATGAACCTCTTCTGGAAATCCTTCTCCGACGAGAGTTCGACGTGGTCGGTCCTCCTAACTATGTCCAAGACCCGATGCCTCGCGTCTTTATCAGAGACGAGCTGAATCGCCCCGGTCCCGGCCGCGTTTCCTACTGGAACGATCTGATTCAGCGGGATCTCCGGGAGCATGCCAATGAACCTGCCGTTCCGGATAGACATGTTCGCGCCGAAAGCACCGGCAAGCAGGAGCCTGTCCAAGCTCCTCACGCCTTTCTTCTCCATCATGATCTCCAGTCCCGTGTGAATGGCTGCTTTCCCGAGCTGGAGCTGCCTTATATCCGCCTGGCTGGCGGAGACCTCCTTCCTTCCGTTCGAATAGAGGAGGTACCTCGCATTCCCGTGCTTACCGAGTAGCTTGTCCCCGCAGCAATCGAAAACGAAACCTCCCGCCGAGTCGATCATGCCCAGCCTCAATCCTTCAGCTACGAAGTCTATCAATCCCGATCCGCAGAAGCCGACGGGCTCGCTCTTTCCGATGGTCTCATACTTCAATATGCCCGCCTCTGACCAGACCTTGTAGATCGCCCCCTCGGTCGCTCTCATCCCGAATGAGATGTTCCCTCCCTCGAACGCCGGGCCGGCTGCCGCCGAGCAGCTCAGGACCCCCCCGTCCACTGCGAGCGCTATCTCGGCATTCGTGCCGATGTCGATCGCCGCAGTTGGTGCGGTGGATTCGGCGAGCCGAGTTGCTAAAAGTACAGCCACCAGATCGGCCCCCACATACCCTGCGATCAGCGGCGGCGCGTTCACCTTCGCTCTGTCCAGACCCTCCAGGTTGATGTCAGAACCATCGACCTCTATCGCTGTCTTCTTCTCCGGCTGGAAGGGCACCTTGCCCAATCTGGTCACGTCCAGCCCAAGGAAGAAGTGGTGCATCGCCGTGTTCCCCACGAAGGTGAGCCTGACGACATCCGATGTGCTGACGCCGCATTTCGCGGCAAGTCTCCTGATCAGCTCAGATATCCCTTTTCTCAGGACGCTTTCGAGAAGCCTCTTCTGGTCGGGGCTCTTCATCGCGAAGTCGATCCTGGTCATGATGTCCTCGCCGTACTGGCGCTGCGGGTTGGTCATGGCCTCTGCCGAGACGACCCTCTGTTCCAGGATATCGAATCCGTATGCCACCATGGTCGTCGATCCGATGTCCAGCGCAACGGCGATCTTCCTCCCGCCCTCCGGCGTGACCGCGGCGACTCTTGCATCGTCGTACCAGACAACCCCCCTTTCGATGTCTGAACCTGCAGCGGCTCTCTCGGAGGCCGAGAGCTTCCTCGTCTCCGTTGTCAATGCCGCATCGACGACGGGGTTGATCGTCGCATGTTTGAGGAGCAGCTCGAGGGTCATCTCTCTGCTCTCCTCTGGAATCTCAACGTCTATGTCGCGCTCAGGGAATGTCTGGCAAGCGAGCCTGTACCCCTGCTCGACATCCTCCTTGTCCAACAGCTTCTTCTCCGCGACGGTCAAATCCTCGACATTCGCCTTCTTCGAGAGTCTGACCAAGCACTTCCCGCAAGTCCCCTTTCCTCCGCAAGGCGACGTGACCTTGATTCCCGCGTATCTTATCGCATCGAGCAGACTGCGTCCCCTGTCGATTTCAACTGTCTTCCCCTCGATTCTGACCTTGATCTTCATTCTCATTCATCCTTCATGCACGCCAGTCACTGGCGTGCGCTCTTTTGGAATCCCTTGTATAATCGCATTATCTCCTTTTCCCTATCTCGCTCAATCGGGGCGGGATGGTGGTTCGCCAGAGTCTCGACGACGATTTCATGAGCCGATTCCTCTGTCGTCTTTGAGCCCCCCGCGTTCCACGCAGTGACATTCTGTCTGATCGGCAAGCGCGGCTGCCACACCTCCTTGCGGAACCTCTTCGCGGTCTCCATGTCGTCATGGTAATTGTGGCCGGGGCTCAAACGCTTGATCAGGTCGAAGGAGATCGTGTCGGCATTGGCTTCGAACCCTCTCACGATCCTCATTATCGATCCCCAGATATCGCAATCTATCACGAGCTGCTCCAGGGAAGCGACATTGTCCTCCCCTATTCCCCCGGCGCCGCTGATTATCGACGATCCGGCCAAGGCCGGGATCAGACCCGTCTGCAGTTTCTCAAAACCAGACTGCTGAGACTGGTAATGCGCATCGGTGATCATTCCAGCCACCAGCGACGGCAAGCCGTATGATGTCGCCATCTGGGCCGCAGCCGCGGAGATCAGGGCCAGCTCCGGAGCGCCATTGAGGAACCCACCTCCGCCAATGTCTACGGGGGCCGATGAGACGCCGTATATGAAAGGGGCTCCCTTGCACGCGGCCTGCGACACGACGAGCGAGCCGATCGTCTCCGCGTTCGACACCGTCAATGCTCCTGCGAGGGTGGCCGGGGCCGTCACTCCGGACAACGCCATCGACATGCCGACGACCGGAATCCCCGCCCTTGAGAATTCAATCGCTGCCTCCACCGACCCCTTTTCAAGGGTCATGGGGCTCACCGGACATTGCACCGCCGAGAATATCGGCTTTCGCCTGAGTTCCTCCCCCCCTCCGACGGCCGCAGATGCTATTGCTATCTCAGCCCTCGCTTCCCGTTCTCCGGATGCCTCGTGCTGTATGTGCTTGCCCGTCCCTAGCAGGCTTATTGCGAATTCCTTCAGCGTATGTTCCGATTCGGGGATGTCGCCCGCGATGACCATTGGCCAGAATATTTCGATCTCCCGGAGAAAATCCGCCATGACGGCGAGCCTAAAAAGGTCCTTTGAAGTGCTTCTTCGGAATTCATCGGCCCCGTAGTCTAGTATCTGGAACGAAGCTCCGTCGGTTGCCAAAGCGGGCGCCTCTCTGTCGTAGAGCCTGCAATCATGCTTTGTGTCTCTGGAGAAAAGGGTCACCCTCTTCTGCGCGGAGCCGATTGCCCCCTCGATCATTTCCCTCGGAAATCGCACGTGCCCGGTGTCTTTATCGACATTGGCGCCGGCTCGACGTAGCAGATCGACCGCTCTCTCGCAAGTCACATTGAGGCCCATCTCGGAGAGTATCCTCATCGACGCCTCATGCATATCAGACCGTTCGTTGTCCGAAAGCACGTCCAACCTGGTCCTCAACCGCTCTCCTCCGAGATCTCCTGATTCACGAATGTCCATGGTTGTATATGTACGGTTTCGTCCCCTGAGCGTTTATTAGGAATACTGGCATTGTTCCGAACGAGGGAGCATCTCAAATTCATGATTGTCACATCGGTCAACTTATGCTCCGCCGGCTCTTCAAAACGAATGAAAGGAAATCGAGTATCCCACCTTTCAGTCCCAAATCCATATATATGGCTCTAGCGATTATGAAGCCTTAATCATGATTAATAATCATGAAGCCCGATCTCTAGTAACGGGGACAATAATGAGAGGGGAATAAGATTATGTTACAGGAACAACAGGTTAAGACAGATGACGCCGCGCAAGCTACCACTCCGGTTGCCGATGTTGCACCGCAAC
>Ga0315274_10000872_pt1 | contig 46963 bp, 27 predicted proteins | sample YL17G02_20_MG_FD_203700 | JGI IMG/M metagenome (GOLD analysis project Ga0315274, IMG submission 203700) | Sediment microbial communities from Yellowstone Lake, YNP, Wyoming, USA - YL17G02_20 | ecosystem: Environmental > Aquatic > Freshwater > Lake > Sediment | place: USA: Wyoming | collected... | reverse complement strand
GCGCTGCAAAAGGCAGCGAGCAACGGAGATTGGGGCTGAAATATCCCGAGAACTCTTCTGAAAATTTAATTACGAGAGGCAAAAAAACGAAAATGGTCAATCACGGCCAATTTTCAACAGCCTGTTAAAAGTAGTTTTGACCTGCAGCCCGGCAAAACATACGGCCTGGTTATGGACAATTATCAGCTATTGTGCGCAATAGAGGAGGAGATACCTCCCGGATGTTTGATCCGCAACTATGCATTCAAGATGGTTTTTGAACTTGCCACCCCAGACGTCTACGAGCCGCCTTATAATGAGTATAATGAGACCTATAAGAACGAGGATCCTCCATATGTCAAAAGAGCATCCCCTCCCGATGAAATTGATTTCAAAGACATGAATCCATCACCTCCATTTCCTCCATTCCCTCCACATGGCGCCATTGATATAGAATTTTCCGAACCCCTTCCAAATATCACCCTGGCGGCCGCGGCGGATCAGACCAGCATTGGCGATACCATTTTTTCGATGATCCCGGAAGACGTTCTAATTCTCAACGGCGACAGTCCGGGATATTTTGTGCCCTTTGACAGTAACCGGCATGAACATTTTCTCGCAACCACGGTTAAGGGCTGGCCCATTAATAAAACAATATCGTTTTACATGATTTCCATACCGAGAAACCTCCCGGAGGTAATCGCCGGGTGCACGGATCCAGGAGCAACCAACTGCACCAGCCCGCCCTTGGCAAACATCGTTCTGGCCCCAACCAGGGACGCATCCTATGCCCCGATCATAATGGCCGGCGCAAGCGCCATGGTTGAAACCTCGCCGGGTTCCGGTGTCTATAACGGTTTCTACCACCAACCCGCGGGAGAACACGGAGCGGATGGAACCGAGCCGGACAACATTGACATCCTGGTGCATACGGCCCGGGTGAGGATTGATTATCCCCGGGCAGGAGGATACTTTAATCCCACCAACGGCAATAATATTTCGGGCATCTATTTCAAGGGGGTTACGCCTAGCCTGGAAGATGTAAATACAGTTATGATTTCTGTTAATGGAGCAGATTCAGTAACTGCGGCTTTGAGCAACGGCGCTTTTACTTATCATCTGGAAACCGGCTTCACCATTGGCAACAGCTACACCATCAAGGCATATGCACATTCCAGTGACGGCTTGGGCGGGTTTGATGTTATTCAGGGCATTGCCGTCAATGACACCACCCCGCCCAGCATAACCATTATCCAGCCAATCGAAGGCTCAACCATTTTCACCCCGGTGCCATACGAAGTAAAATTAAGCGTAAGTGATGTTTCAGGTGTAGTATGGGTAAAAGTGAACGGAAGTTTCGCGGTTTATTCGATCATAGACTCAATCTGGATATTTTCGACAAGTGCTTTGCCTGACGGAAAAAACACCTTCGTTATTCAAGCAATGGACGGGGCCGGCAACCTGGCTACGGTTAATGTCAGCGCGTATTTTTATCTTGATTCCGATTCAGACGGCCTGCCGGACTGGTGGGAGATATATTACGGCTTGAATCCAAACGACAAAGGCGGCGACGACGGCTTCGGCGGGGATCCGGATGATGACGGCCTTTGGAATGGTTATGAATTTATGAGTCAAACCAACCCATGGGATGCCGACTCAGACGACGACGGCCTGCTCGACGGGTACGATCCCGATCCGGTTGATCCCAACCACAAAGAAGCGTTCCTCACCCTCTTGACCCCGGACCCGGTGCTGGTCGGAGACACGCTGCAATTGACAATTACCCTGGGCGATACCGCTACCAATCACAACCTCCTGACTCATGATTTTACCACCCGGTTCAAAGTTTTGGTGGACCGAACTGGATATTTCGCGAGCATCCTGGAGGGAAACACATGCAAAGGTTCTGGTCAGGTCTTGGACGGCAACAGCGTGTGCGTCCAATCCGCGGCAGGAAGAGTGGTCCTGGGCGTCCGTGATACCTCCACGGCATATGATGTTTTGAATTTTGATATTCGAACAGTTGATATGATAGTAGGCGGCGGAACAGATAACCCCATATCAGGAATGGATTTGGGAAGAATCCTGGAAAAATATTTTGAAACTCCGCCATATGATGGAGGAGGCTTCACACAAACCTGCAATCCTACTCCCTGCACCGCAGGATGGACCGTAGAGGATGATGGCAATGGTCATTCCTCCATTCATTACTGGAAAGGCACCTATCCTGAAACCAATATCTACTATAATTTGTTCACCCCTCAAAATATCACGGGGATTTCCTCTTCAAACCTCTCTCTGACATTCTGGGGCCAATGGGATGTTGGATCCAATAGTCAAAGTAGTCTCAATATTTGCTTAAACAGTTCATCTGATTGTTACCTTATAAGACCGATTGAAGGATATACCGATGATCTGGACTACTATAAAGGCGAGCCTTTCGACGGGTCATGGGCTAGAGAGACTTTTGACTTGGTAGAAGTCCTTTCTCAAAATATGGCCACAAGCCTCAGCACCATAAAATTCATTTATAGAAAGTATGGAGGAGGCACTCAATATTGGAGAGTAGATGATGTCATATTGAATACCAGATCGGGATATTTCCTGAGCAATGGTACGACAGCTGATTTTGACAAAGATGGTTTGACAAATATCCAGGAAGTCGAAGTTTATCACACAAACCCAAACTCTCCTGACACGGATGGCGGGGGAGAATGGGACAAATCAGAATTAGATGCCGGCAGGAGTCCGTTAAATAATCAAGATGATTATAAATATTCTCTTCTTCCCGTCGCAACTATCGGTACTTCAAGTTACCCAAATGTTGATATAGCTGCGGGGGCTGATAGGTTCATGCTCTTTCGAGAAGTGTATTCGAAGCTATGGTTCCCAGACGTGAAATTTAGGGTAGTTAATCCACAGGGCGGCATAATTTCAGCTGACAAATTGCTCGTTAGCGCCTGGACATATTGTCCCGGTGGATGCGGTCCCGACGGAATTTCTTTTGACATTAGAGCTCAATATAACGGTTTACGTTCCATTGATCCCGCATGGCTGATTTCTTTTGATGCGAAGGGAGGGTGTTTTAGTGAGTTGGATTATAATTTTGAAATGCGAAGTTTAGCAGGCAACACGGTGTTGATGCAGAAAGAGTTTGCCTGGAAGGTCGATCGATTTTCGGTAGCTGGCAGGAGTGAAGATTTTGGAGTCTTTTCAGTGCCTGGCAACGGTCCTGTCGATAGCCATTTCAATAGAATTTTGGATGGCAACAGTGTATACGTACCGGATATCATAATTGGCAGCAGCGTCCTCAATCCGACAATGGTCTTTAGGATCGACCGGAATCTATTTGGGCTTGCCTGGAGCGAAACAATTACTGCTGATCGCGTATACAGGATCAGATTCAAACAGCTGGATCAAACCGGAACGCTCTTAGGAAACACGATAGAAGTATCGGATGCAAGCGGAAGCGCGGATAACCCCAGATTAGTTTGGGCGGGTAATGAATACGGCATCGTATGGCTGCAGGAACACAACAATATTTCCCAGGTTGATTTTGCAGTATTGGCCGGGGGCAACACTGTATCCAAGGCTTATTCGAGAACCATTTCAGGCGGGGCTACCGATGCCTCGGATTTGCGCATATTCAATTTGGGCAAGGATTTCGCAATCGTATGGTACCAAGACGGCCGGATACGCTTTACCAGAATATCCAAAGACCATGAAATGATTAATTCGCAGGTTTTGATAAGCGAAATTCCAACGAGCGGAGACCGCGCATATGACTACAGTTGTCCTAATATGGGAATAATATGGTCAGAAGGCAGTTACAGCATAAAATTCAGAAGCTTCCAGTTCCTGGATCCTAATGGTGACAATGATGAAGATGGTCTGATCAACAGTCTGGAAACTGCAAATGGTGCCGACCTCTGCGTTACTGATACCGACCATGACGGTTTGAACGATTTTGAAGAAGTTATTACCTGGAATACCGAGCCAAACGACGAAGATTCTGATGATGATGGGCTTACAGATCTCTATGAAGTTCAGCACGGATTAGATCCCAATGACCCAGACGACGGGAAGTATGACTCTGATCAGGATGGTCTTCCCGACTTCTATGAATTGATGTATTCATCATGCTTGCACGTCAATGACCCTGAGACCAATCCTGATTGGGATGGAGATAATTTAACCAACATTGAAGAGTACAATCATCTTCTGGACTGGGGGACCAATCCTTGCCTGGCTGATACGGATGACGATGGCATGCCAGACGATTATGAAGTCACTTATCTTCTTAATCCCTTGGTCAAGGATCAAGATTTGGATCCGGACGGGGATGGCCTGAACAACCTCAGTGAATATAATCATATGACCGATCCTCATAAATCCGACACCGACGGAGACAAGCTGTTCGATGGTGCTGAACTAGCTTATCTCTGCGATCCTGCCAAGTATGATACCGACGACGACGGCTTGAACGACAAGGCCGAGGTGGCTTACGATACAGGTTGCAACAACCCCGACAGCGACACCGACGGCATGTGGGATGGGTGGGAGTTGTACAACGGCTTCAACCCTAAAGACGAAGCCAATGGCGGGGACGAAGACGCAGATTCTGACCAGGTTACCAACGTGGAGGAATTTGAATGCGGTTCAAATCCTCATTTGGCGGATGCAGATGGCGACGGCTTTGACGATAAGACTGAATGCGACCCGGCTTACAAGGCTGCGGGCTACAACCCCACCCTGTCCGAGTATCCTGTCATTTTCTATGTATCTCCTCCCGTGGCGGAGGCCGGCGATACCTTGTTCATTGAAGGCAGCCGTTTGGGGCTTAACCCGCTCACTGGCACGACAGTATCGGTTAATGGAATAGTAACCACGCCTGTGGACTGCCCGAACGATTCCGGATCAGAAGCCATATGCATTCGTATTCCGGACGGCTCTGAGGCGTTCTGGGACGGGCATATGGGGATAACACTCACAGCACTCTACGGGAGCACTCCCTGGCATACGCAAGCGGCCTTCAAATTTAAGGTGGCGGACCCTGACAATCGGAAGCTTGCCGAGTTGGAGCCCGGGCCAACGCCGATCCTCCTGCTTGATCATGAAACTGTTTATGCTTATGGGTTCCAGGGACAGAGTGACCGCGATTTCTATAATATCTCCCTGTCCGAGAGATCGGTCCTGAATATCCACCTGAAATCATTTGACACCTTCGCTGACCAGCCCATAACAGCCGGCCAAAACCCGGACACCTACTTATCTGTTTTGGATGCAAATGGCAACCTCTTAAAGGCGAATGATAATGCGGACGGCACGACCAGAAATTCCTCCATCTCAGAGCTCGTCTTGGAGCCCGGCGACTATTTCATAGCGGTAACGGTACCGGACGTGGAATGCGGCAATACCGGCTCCGGCTATTACGAATTGAGCGTGGACACATTGTCCGCGCCGTACATTACCGGCATTACTCCGGGCATCGGGCGCGCGGACGTCAATTCCATCAGGATCGAGGGATGCAATTTTGCGGATGTCGCTAACTCTGTTAGCCTTATGAGAGGAGCCAATTTTTTGCCGGTGACAATCAATTCTGAAAGCGAGTCACTGATTGTTGCGACCTTTGACGCAACCGGCGCGTCCATGGGTGACGGCTACACCATAATCATCACCAGACCCGACCTTGGCACCAGCGATGACCCGGAAGTTTCCACTCACAATGCTCCGGCTAGGTTCCTTGTGAGATCGGTTCCACTGAACGTGCCCGAGAATGTCTTCGCTGCCAGACCACTATTGGAATACAAGTGGGATGAGGGGTTTGTCGGACCCGAGCGCGGCAAGTTCAAGTTTACCAACATTGCCGGCGCGATTATCCGTGCCGAAATGGCTTTCCAAGACGCTTCAGGAGTCCCGATCAGTGGCGACCCGCATGTGGCTTTGATTGCGCCGGACGGATCCTTGGTGCAATCTTATCCCGGCTATCCGCAAATCATAAACGGGACCACGGTTGTGGAACAATACGCTTTGCCGCAAAGCGGCGCTTACACCCTGGTCGCGGAAGGGACACCTTCGCCTTCAACCGTGCCGCCATATTACCACGTGTCTTATTCATATCAGCCAGCCCCTGCCATCACCAGTATAGCGCTCTATGATCCGCTGGATGCTTATACTGTGATTCCCACTTTTGAAGGGGGGACCACCGTCGTTAGCAACCTGCAAGTGCTATTAACGCCGGCAACGGCAAACGTTCCGGTCATCTTCAAGACCGAGGACAAGGAATATCTTTTCTTTAGCAATGGCTCCGGTGTCGCCACGGCCAATGGCATCAAGAGTCCTCATGCCCCGGTGCATTTCCGGGTTACGGCTTTTCCAGGCGGGTATCCCAACCTCAAAACTTATTTCCAGTTCATCCTGGTGTCGGGTTATTCTAAAGACAATTGGGATGGCGATGAATACCCTGATGCGACTGATCCCAGTCCGTTCGACGCCACCGGCGGCTTTAACCTCAACCCCACGGCCGAAGATACTGACGGCGATGGCCTGAATGTGCACGACGAAGAGTATTACGATACCTCCCCAACCAATGCCGACAGTGATGGCGACGGTTTCCCGGACGGGTTCGAAGTGAGGAACGGCTTGGACCCGAACCAGTGCGGCGAGTATGATCCCAGGTTCATCAAACTTGATTTCCGGCCGCCATTGACGCAAGATACCCGCATGTACGTCGCGGTAAGGGATTTCACCGGCCGTCCCCGCAAAGGGGCCAGCATGACCGAAACTGACGGCAATGATCTGTGCAGCGGCCTCTGCGGTATTTCAACTCCAACCGACAGCCGCGGACTGGCATGGATCAACGCCGAGCCTTTGGGGTCGGGAGTGGATATGATCGGCGATCAGCCAATGCTGTATCCGACCAAGGACGAATATCCCACCCAAGGCAAGACCCATTCCATTACTGTAGACGCTTCGCCCTGTGCCGCAGGCTATGATTGCCATGACCAACTGACATATCTTGCCACTCCTCAAGGCAGCTGGCTGCGCAAACCCGCGGGCGATACCGGGGTTAAGGAAGGTTTGACACCCTTCAAATTAAACCCAGGCGTATGCGTCCAGGTGATGGATGATTTAAATCCGCAGTCGGATGAGCCCGTGGTTTTCTCCGTGATCCCCGGGGATACCTCAGTTTTGCGGGATACAGCCCGGGCTGATTTTAAAGACCTGGTGTTATCAGCCAAGGAGACCATGACCAGCAAAGAATCCCCTAATTACAAGCTCCCCATCTTATACCCCTTCCTCGGCGACGACCCGGAAGATGAGTTCCAGAAGCTTACTGTCAAGACCAATGAAAACGGTTATGCCTGCGTTGGCTTCTACCCGGGCAACGCCAGCAATTTCAGTTACAAGCTCCGGGCCAGCCTGGGAGGCGATACCGAGGACTGGATAATCAAGACCCGCAAGCGATCGGAAATGGACCCTCGATATGCAGTCGGAGGTTATGGATACCTGCCGTCCACAGCTATAGTCGGCCAGCAGCTCGAGATCGGAGCCATGTTCAAACAGTACAACTATGATCCCACGCATTGCAACGTAGATACCTGCATCATTGATATGCTCCCGCTCTCTGACGAAATCGCCACCTGGAGCTACAGCCTCAACTCCGGCCCACCGATCAATTTCCGGGATACCCAGCTGGATTTGAATGGCGGGACCAGCATTAATTGGGTGGTCGGCCAAGACCCGCTCATGGCCAAGGGAGACAACATAGAAATTTACGTTGAGACTTGGTGGACGGAAATAGCCGTTGCCGCGGACATTAACGCGGTCATGCCGGAGGACGTGAAGATCAAGATGGAAAAGGTGATGTTTAATTCCTCCGCGGCGCTCCCCGAAGGAGGGACGGTGGCGTCGAGCTTCCTCGGACTCAGCGACCTGGGCGTAAAAGTCACCATCGAAAACCAGCCGAGTTTCTTCGGCCGGATGGAACTGTCGGAGGAATCGGCCACTGGCGGGCGCAACATGCTCGATTCGCCCAAGCCGTATTATTATGAGGCCGATCCGAACAATTCCGTGATTTTCCCCAAGGAAATGCAGGGTAAATATTTCTATTCCCTGACTCCATTTGCCCCGAGAGGAACGTTCACCTTGAAACTCTTTGACCACGAATCTGATATGATGATCAATGGTACCTACGGAAAAGTGGAAAATGATTATCTGGAAATGTCATGCCTTGACCGGACCAATGGAAAATGCACGGGATATTTGCATTGGATGGACCCGCTTGGCAATGTAATCAAGACATGGGAGGCGGTTTCGGGAGGAGCGGTAGGATATCCATATTTGCCGCCTCTTCCTGATAGCACATGTACGCAAAATGCGGGAATATCAAATTACACCGCCACAAACTTTAGACTAAGAGATCCATCTGATGCAAATGGAGGGTTCTGCGACCCTGGATCGATTATGCAATATGTTATATGGCAAAGGTGTTGGTCTGTTGATTTACTGCCAAGAGCGGTATATGACTGCAATGCCCATAGAACAAGGAGCGACTTAAGAATTCATCCCTTGCCTGAGAGCGGCATAACCAAGGGTTGTATTGGCGTCAGCAATTCGGCCAGTGACCTAAGATTGTATTTTCAGGATTATCTATTGATAAATGAAATGAAGTTAATCGTCCATTAGGAGGCCAGAAATGATAGCACCAATAATATTATTTTTATTAAGTATTATAGGCGCCAGTAACCAGCAGCCTATCGCTCCTGCATGCAAAATAAATGACAATTTTGAGTTGCCGGAAAATTTCTATGATAAAAATCCACATACCGAAAACCTGGGCTTCAAATTTGATGATGAATTTCACACATTTCGCGATCCCAAATCAAACATTGTGCTTGCAATTCATTTTTGTTGCGATTGCGGCGAATGGTATATTTTCCCTTCCGATCAAATCCCGGAAATCCTTGTTGATTACTTCGCGCATCCCGGCTTTTTCAAAGAAACTCAAGTTAAAAATGTTAGTGCGATGTCTAGAACCTATATACAGAAGAAAGTTGATTTTGCCTTGCATGGAGAGTCAAAGTATTTTGTATCTAATAAAGGAGTTACCCTAGGGCTTTGCTCGAAAAAAATCACAGGCATTTTGGGGCCCCCGGATTCAAAGAAAATTATTAAAAAAAAGCCATTGGTTACAAGATATGTTTGGGAATATTTTGATCAAGTAGAAATAGATACTATGATAAAACTTGGCAAAGTTCCACCTACCACAGACAAAGTCTGCCCGGATAAGCCGGGGCAGAAGATTATTATTGACTTTATTAGCAAAAAGAAAGGGGATGAAGCAATTTTTATTAATTATGACCATCATTGTTCTGGCTGAGGCCCGTCTTGGAAAGGAAGGGCAGCTCGGGAACATGGCCAAACCTTGTCGAGGGAGGTACCGTGGCATCGAGCATGCTCGGGATCGGAGACGGGGCAATAAAGGTGACGATTGAAAACAAGCCGACCTATTTCGGCAGGCTGGAGCTAAGGGAAATCCCCGCAACTCCCGGCAAAGATATGCTCGAGCCCGCAAGCCTGTCCCTTGAATTCCCGTCCAAGAGCAACAACATCGCGGTCTTCCCGGACCCCAACCGGGCCTATTGCTTCAACCTCGCCCCCAACGCCGGACGAGGACAGGTCGAATTCAGGCTTTACAGCAAGGACAACAACCAATCCATCGCCCCGACCGACAGCCGCGGACTGGCTTGGATCAACGCCGAGCCTTTGGGGTCGGGAGTGGATATGATCGGCGATCAGCCAATGCTGTATCCGACCAAGGACGAATATCCCACTCAAGGCAAGACCCATTCCATTACTGTAGACGCTTCGCCCTGTGCCGCAGGCTATGATTGCCATGACCAACTGACATATCTTGCCACTCCCCAAGGCACGACAATGCGTAAGGCTCCAGGTACGCCATCTCCCATTTATGGATATGCGGGCCTGCTGGCCAGTGGACCTGACACCAGTGTATGTGTTCAGGTTACCGAGGGAGACAATCTGGAGCCAGGGCAGGTTGTTACTTTTTCAGCCCTGCCCTCTGATATATCCGGCCTCCCGGATTTGGCCAAAGAAGATTTCATCAATTTGAGGTTGTCCATCAAACAGACCATGACGGACATTAATTCGCCAAGCTACAAATTGCCCTTTTCATATCCGTTCATCGAGGATGACCTGGAAGATGGGCAAACCACTTTGCAGGTCAAAACTAATGATAAAGGCTATGCGTGTGTCGGTTACTATCCCGGAAATGTCAGCAACTTCATTTATAAGATTCGGGCAACTTATGGCGCCCAGGCGCTGGATTTTTCGATTCAAACCGAGTGGAACTGGCGTTCCTGGGAAATAACGGGGGATTATGCCTTCTGGCCGGCAACTGCTATGATAGGACAAACGCTGGATATCGGAGCCATGTTCAAAAACTACTGGTGGTACTATGACCATTGCACAGATGAGCGGAATGAAAACCCCGCTCCCCCAACCTGCATCATCGAGGCTTTTCCGATGGACGGCCAGGTCACCTGGAGCTATAGTCTCAACCATGGCGCCCCGGTCGATTTCATGCAGAGCGACCTGGACTCCAAAGGCAGGGCCGGGATGCAATGGTTGGTCGGCCGGGACCCGCGGACGCCCTGGCTGTCGCCGGGAGACCATTTTGAAATCTATGTGGACCGGGGCTACGAAGTAATTCCGCGAGCCGTCCATGTCGACGTGGTCAGCCCCGAAAGTGTGAAGATCAAGATGGAAAGGGTGATGATGAATTCATCCGCACCGCTCCCCGAAGGAGGGACGGTGGCGTCAAGCTTTTTCGGGCAAAGCGATGAAGGCGTTAAAGCTACAATTGAGAATCAACCTAGTTTCTTTATGGCAATGGAAAAAATGGAGCAACCTTACTTTTTTAAGCGAAATATGTTTTTACCCGCGAAACCTACTTATTTTGATGATGATGAAAATCCGACAGTCATTTTCCCCAAAGAAATGAAAAGTTCGTATTTCTATCCTTTGGCAACCAATGCCCCTGCGGGAAATTTTTCACTGAATTTGCTGGACATTGAAACTGGCGCTGTAATCAATTCCACATCCGCGAAGATTAAGAATGACTATTTGCTCTTTTCATACTCCCATGATAAAAAATGGGCGGGTCGGGGGGTGGGGCCTCTGCAATTTATGACTGCAGCCGGAAGTCTTGCTATGAGACCTTTTCAGGCAACTTCGGGGACTAAGGATAGCCCGCATATTCCGCCATTACCGGATTCCACATGCCCGAACAACGCAGCTATATCGAGTTATATTTCAAGGGATCAAGTAAAACCCCATTGGCGGACCGAATCCAGACGCGCATTTTGCGACAACAATTATCCAATGGCCGATGACTCCCATTGCTGGTCGCTGCAACTCCTTCCAGAATCCGTATATGATTGTAGTATAGGAAGTCAACGTAAATATCTTTCTGTCCATCCCCGCGGAGGTAATACAACTCTAGGATGTATAGGAATAGACCCTGTTCAAGGTTTCCCACTTAGCAATATTCGTGACTCACTTCAAAGGTACCTGTCGCTATACGGACCTATAGCTGTCGAAGTCCAGGGGCCCTGAACAAGAGGAGATTAGAATGAAGCTAATATTAATATTATTGATATTCACAATATCATGCAGCGAACCTGCTCCTCTGGATGCGCCCGCAACGCCTAAGAGCATTCCTGTTGCACCTGCGCCTACGGCCCCTCCCGATGCTGCCATTTGCAAGGTCCAAGATGAATTTAATGAACCCACTTATATTGATGACCAGCCCTATATATTCAAGGAAAGAGGTGGCAATCAGATCATGGTTTTTGATCCTTGTTGCGACAAAGCCGGAACCGTATTCATCTTCAGGAATGATCAGGTGCCTGCTTATGTTATTAATCGGTATAAGGGAAGAACCTATGGAGGGATGCAATTTCAAACGCATGAAGATGTCAAAGCATTCATCGCAAAAAAAATAGATTCTGGCAAAGAGATCGAAAAATCATATTTTATCAGTAAAAAGGGCATTAAATTGGGAATGTCTTCTTCAGAAGCAGCGAAAATATATGGACCTCCTTTATCGAGAAGTGTTATAGATAAAAATCACAAGATCACCAGGTATACTTGGGAAAACTACGGTCGAGTTGAACTCGAAGGATATACAGGTGCGCATGTTAAGGATGGATATTTATATGCCGATACAGGGGATCAACCTGATAAGGAGACCAAACTCGGAATATTTTGTCCGGACGTGCCCCAGGGAGTAACCATTTATATTGACTTCCAGCCAACCGCCAAGGACGATGAGGCAATTTTCATATATATGGAACATCATGGCATTGGCTAAGGCTTGGACCTCAGTGGCTGCTGAGGCAAAAGCTCTATGAAAATGCACTGGCTCCATGGAGAAACCGTTACTTGGAGCTATAATCTCAACCATGGTCCCCGCGTCAACTTTATGCAGAGCGACTTGGACTCCAAAGGCAGGGCCGGGATGCAATGGGTGGTCGGCCGGGACCCGCGCACGCCATGGCTGTCGCCGGGAGACCATTTTGAAATCTATGTGGACCGGGGCTACGAAGTAATTCCGCGAGCCGTCCATGTCGACGTGGTCAGCCCCGATGATGTGAAGATCAAGATGTGGAGAGTGAGCATGGGGTCAGATATGCCGCTGCCGGAAGGCGGGGCGGTATTGAATACCTTTATCGGCAACAGAGATCTTGCTGTCGGGATCACCATTGATAATCAGCCCAGCTTCTTCTTGAGCGCATTCTCCCTGGTCCAGAAGAGTGACGGGGGACAATTGCTGATCGATCCTGATCCCAAATTCAAGGATATTGGCAATTCGGTGATATTTCCCAAAGAAATGAAAACCGGCTACTTGTTCAACCTTGCCGAGAAAGCGCATGATGGCGTTTTCCGAATTGTTTTGGCGGACCCCTATGGCGCAGCCGTCATTGATGAAACCACCGCGCATGTGGCCAATGATTATTTCGAATTCACATGCAATAGAGAGTCAACTTCCGAACATTCCGCGGGGCAGACTGGGCGATGCTCCGGAACCTTGGAACTGAAACTGGGCGATGGGAGCGTGGTTTGGCCTATCTCAGCCAAGTCAGGTTCCAATGGATCTGTAGCCGCTGGCACAATAATAGACGGAAAATCATTATATCCTGCTTTGCCTGCCTATGAATACCGTATTGATAACATAGACTTAGGTCCCCGGAGGCAACTAAGAAGAATATCCTGGATACCGGTTCGTCGTTATTGCATGTACAATTCCGCTATGGGCCAATGGAATGATGAGGCTTGTAAATTCAATGACGACTTTGGCAATGGATGGTTTGCGCATCTAACTCCGGATCCTGTTGACCAGAATTCTTCTTCTAAAAATGGCAAAAGAGAGGGATTGGGAATTCACCCATCTCGAGGCAGTGGTTACACCAATGGTTGCATTGGTTTGGACCAAACAGTCAACACCCGCCCTTTAACTGGCTTTATTGATGATTATATAAAGGAGATGGGGCCGATATTAAGAGTCAAAGTTAACCCATGAGCAGCAATATTTCAAAAAAGGAGAAAGGAATGTATAAATTTAGATCGGGAAGAATTTCAATATATCTAACCATTTTAATTGCATTACCATTATGGGCCAAGAACGAGTGGACTTGCGACTCTGGAAGACCATATGAGCCAAATCATAGAGCCTTGAGTTTGAATGAAATTTTGAAAATTGTATCTGATTTTGATCGCATAATGGATCACAATCCTCCATCAATGTGTGATTTTAACTATTTGTATCGTGCTGACGAATCCGACGATGCAGAAATTCATGCACGGAAGCAATATTGTGGAAATATTCGAACAATTCCAATTGAATCCTTTGATTGTGGTAAATATTTGCCTAATGATCCATCTATATATTTGCTCAACATCAAAAACTTATTAACCGATAGCAAAGACATACCAATAAAAATCTATGTTTCTCCAAAAATTAAATCATGTTTTAACAATAGCCAGCCAGGTGTAGCAATGAACCGTTTGCCCGCAATCGCGATCCTTGGCCCGGGCAAATTCAAAAGAATCGATATTGTCATTCCTTGCGACACCTATGACGCTTACAATTATACAATGGTATCCGATGTAAAAATAGACGGAAAATCCGCGCGCGATTATCCGTTTACCATCACCAAACCCCTTTCTGAAATCAAGTGAGGCGGTCATGAAAGTAAAATCAATTATAGTTTTATTTTTCGCCGGCTTGACAATCTTTTGCATGGGAATTTCGTGCAAAGAGTCTAAGACCAACAGCACCTCGCAGCCGAAACCTCGGATCGCTACCCCCCAGCCGAAACCCCGGGTCACTCAGGCGGAGCACAGGCCGATTGATATGGGAGAGACCCTGAAAATCCTCGGCGACTTACAGGATTTCCTGAACCACAATCCTCCGGCTATGATTGACTTTGAAACGCTCTACGGCGGCACTGAGGCGGTCAAGCGGCAGCAGACGGCTGAGCGGGATTATTGCCAACAGGTCTTGAAGATTGCGCCCGATTCCAAGGACTGCGCCAAAGCCATGAAACGCTTGGGCTGGAAATCGGGCTCATCCCTTTACCTGCTGATCATAAAAGATATCCTCACCGAAAATCAAGCTTCCGCCGTTGAAATCTACATCGATCCCTCCACTAAGGCCTGCGCTTCGACCAATGGCACGAATTCCGTCAAGGCCCAGGCGCTGGCAAACAACAAGCTCCACGATTTGACGCTCATACTTCCCTGCGACTCCGCCGAGGCCAAGAATCAATCCGCAATAGTTGATTTTATCATTGACGGCAAGAGCCTTACCGATCAACTCAAGGTGATGAAAGCGCCTATTTCATTGCGAAGATAGTGGGTGAGCAAGCTGTGGCGGCCCGAGCGGATTTTAAAGACCTGGTGTTATCAGCCAAGGAGACCATGACCAGCAAAGAATCCCCTAATTACAAGCTCCCCATCTTATACCCCTTCCTCGGCGACGACCCGGAAGATGAGTTCCAGAAGCTTACTGTCAAGACCAATGAAAACGGTTATGCCTGCGTTGGCTTCTACCCGGGCAACGCCAGCAATTTCAGTTACAAGCTCCGGGCCAGCCTGGGAGGCGATACCGAGGACTGGATAATCAAGACCCGCAAGCGATCGGAAATGGACCCTCGATATGCAGTCGGAGGTTATGGATACCTGCCGTCCACAGCTATAGTCGGCCAGCAGCTCGAGATCGGAGCCATGTTCAAACAGTACAACTATGATCCCACGCATTGCAACGTAGATACCTGCATCATTGATATGCTCCCGCTCTCTGACGAAATCGCCACCTGGAGCTACAGCCTCAACTCCGGCCCACCGATCAATTTCCGGGATACCCAGCTGGATTTGAATGGCGGGACCAGCATTAATTGGGTGGTCGGCCAAGACCCGCTCATGGCCAAGGGAGACAACATAGAAATTTACGTTGAGACTTGGTGGACGGAAATAGCCGTTGCCGCGGACATTAACGCGGTCATGCCGGAGGACGTGAAGATCAAGATGGAAAAGGTGATGTTTAATTCCTCCGCGGCGCTCCCCGAAGGAGGGACGGTGGCGTCGAGCTTCCTCGGACTCAGCGACCTGGGCGTAAAAGTCACCATCGAAAACCAGCCGAGTTTCTTCGGCCGGATGGAACTGTCGGAGGAATCGGCCACTGGCGGGCGCAACATGCTCGATTCGCCCAAGCCGTATTATTATGAGGCCGATCCGAACAATTCCGTGATTTTCCCCAAGGAAATGCAGGGTAAATATTTCTATTCCCTGACTCCATTTGCCCCGAGAGGAACGTTCACCTTGAAACTCTTTGACCACGAATCTGATATGATGATCAGTAGCACCTTCGCAAAAATTGAGAATGATTATATGACTTTTGATTGCACCCCGAACCCGCAAAATCTCAACCAATGCCAAGGGACTTTGGCTTGGAGGGATGGTTCGGGAATTCCCTTTTGGGGCTGGGCCGCGACTTCTGGAGGCCGTACAAATTATCCATATCTTCCTCCGGGGACCTATACTATAAATGATATAAATGATCATATGCTTTATGAAAAGAATGGGGCATATTGTGACAATTCCGTGCTTTTTGATCCGAATGTATTGCCAGAACCTTATCAATGCTGGTCTGCGCCATTCATAGAAACCATACCTCCAAATTCTGTTTTTGATTCAAAAGTGGGACGCGGCCGGCAAGCAATATCAATTCATCCTGATGGACATGGAATTGGGACTGATGGCTGCATAGGCATTGATCCTAACTTTCCTACAAGGCAAATTAGGGCCAATCTGGAAATATTTTTTAGGGATTTTGGCCAAATGAAAGTAATTGTCCAATAGGAGGTTAAAAATGAAGAAGATGATCTTATTGATCATTCTGGCTTCTTGTACGCTCGAACAACCAGTACAGCCAAATTCCTTATGTGATAACAAAGATCAATTGGGCTCCCCGAGTGAAAATATAGCTAAATTATATGAGCGAAGTAACAGATTAAAATCAAGCAATCGGGTCAAAGTAATACCAACCGAAGATATATTTATAGAAGCTTATTGGGATGTCTTTTTATTCAACAACAAAAAGGGCGACCAGATATATGCAATAAAATATTCCGTTGAAGATCTTGGAGACAGATGGTTGTTTCTGCCCGACCACTATCCTATGGAGTTAATTCCAGGTTATAATTACCATCAATATGATGGACCATTAGGCCATTATGAAGTTAAAGACCCCGTCCGTTTTTTCAAAAAGAAACTTGAAATTGCAGGAGCGATAGACGATAAATATTTTATCACTAAGCGTGGCGTTAAATTGGGCATGAGTTCTTCCGAGGTCATTAATATTTACGGGGAGCCTGACTATAAGCAAGTCGTCAGCGAGAAGCCCCAAATTACCCGATATATATGGGTTATTTATGATAAGTACGAAGGAAAGGGAGCGGTAATACTCAAGGGAACAGTATGCCCAAAAATTGAAGTTGGTGCGGATTACAATATTTATTTCAAAAAAGTGAACTCTGCTGATCAGGCAATAATCATTCATATCGAAGATCATGTGCTTTGATCATGATTATTCGGAGACGGGGCAATAAAGGTGACGATTGAAAACAAACCGACCTATTTCGGGAGGCTGGAGCTCCGGGAAATCCCCGCGGACACCGGCAAGGACATGCTCGAGCCCGCAAGCTTATCCGTTGACTTCCCCTCAAAGACCAACAACATCGCGGTATTCCCGGACGCGAACCGAGCCTATTACTTCAACCTCGCCCCCAACGCCCCGGCCGGATACAGCCGGCTTAACTCTGTGCTTTTGAGAATTGAGACCAGGCGTCGCAAATCATGGCATTGTCAAAATTTTTTCGGGTTTGACTGAGGGCGCTCCCGGGGCTAGAATCATTTCAAGATTGAATGATTTTTCTTTCCAGATTTATTTTTCCCCGGGAGAACCATTGTAAATGAGCGGGGTCATTCATTTCCTGAAAATTCTTTGGGAGCGGAAAAATTTCGCTTTGGTCGGCAGGAACGTTCTGGTGCATTATTCCGCGGCTCTGCACGGCGATCACTCGATTGCGCTTGAGGACGAGGTTGTGATCAGCCGGGGTGTGTCCATTTCCGGCCGGGTGCGGCTGGGGGCGAGGACCGTGGTCTTGGACTACAGTCTTTTGCACACCTGGGGCGGAGAGCAGGGACCACTGACGAGAAATGCCCGCGATCGCGAATCCTGGCTGCGGCCTTTGAGAAAAAGCCCTGGGGCTGTTAAAATCAGGTCTTAGCGCCAGCACATGGGACAAAAGCCAGGGATTGTTACTCGTTTTTTCCAGTTGTTCTACCGGCCCGGTGGTTTGAGCACGGACAGCTTCACCATTTTTCTGACCGATACGGTTGTCATGGCCATAGGAATGGCCGGGAGCATCCTCATCGCCAGGCTGTTCGGACCCGAGGGCAGGGGCATCATAACCATGGTAACCCTGATCCCGCTTACGCTTTTCTATCTGGGCTCGCTGGGACTGCCGGACAGTTCAACCTATTTCCTCTCCCGCTTCCGGGAGCAGGCGCGGGAAAACTTTTTCACCATTCAGGCCCTTGCCTGGGTGGCCGGCCTGATAACAATTGCCGCGGCTTATTTGAGCTTTGAATGGTGGTATCAGCCTTATAAGACCTACCCCCGAGAGCTTTTTCTCATCGTCATCCCCACCAGCCTCGCAGCAATCCTGACCCTGACCCTGCGCTACTCGCTCTTGGGACTGGGAAGCTCATGGGGCTTTAACCTGATGAACGTGGTGCAGGCTTTGGGCAGTCTGACTACAATTGTGATCGCCGGGGTGTTTCTCCACCGCGACCTCCGCTGGTTTTGCTACATCTATCTGATCTACCCTTTTGTCGTCGTTGCCCTGGGCATGGGTTTGGTCGGGAGCAAGCCGGAAATCAGGGGCTGGCCGGCCGGGCTGAATCTCCGGCCGGTAATGAGCTACGCCATGCGAACCTACCCCCAGGGAATCGTATTTTGGCTGCAGTCAAGGCTGGACCATTTCCTGATCGCCTATTTTCTCGAACCCGCCCAACTGGGGATCTATTCCATCGCCATTTTTCTGAGTGAAAACCTCCTGCGGATTACAGCCGCTTTCCAGACCGCGCTTTTTCCCAGGGTCAGCGCCGACCAAACGGACGCCAAGTACCTGCTTGCGGCAAGAGTCCTGCGCGTGACCAACATGATTGACATATTGCTCAGCATCGGCATCATTGCCCTGGGTTATCCCATTATCCGGCTGCTTTTCGGAAAGGAATTCGCCCCGGCGTACCTGCCGTTGGTGGTGCTGGTCATAGGCCGGATTCCGGCCGGGCTGTACAAGATTGCGAGCTCCACCATCGCCGGGAGCGGCCGTCCGGGCCTGTTGTCGCTTTTCGGCACGATCGGGATTGTGGTGAACGCGGGGCTGGGCCTGCTCCTGATCCCCTCCCTGGGCCTGCTCGGGGCCAGCCTGGCCAAGACCATTTCGGTGTTCGCGCAGTTGATCCCGGCCATGATCTTTTTCGCTTCGCAGGCCAAGCTGGGCTGGACCCAGTGCCTGGTAATGAATCGGGAAGACTGGCGATTGATCAAGGCCAAAGCAGTCTCCTGGCTGGCGCAATCATGAGCCGGACTTGGGCCCGGGCGCGGTCATGGAGCACGGCTTCGGTCCTCGAAGGAGGCGGACGATGACCAAAAAAATCGTGGCGGCAATCATGGTCCTGTTTCTGTCCTCGTGCAGCGCCGGGGTCAAGCGCAAGGAATGGATCCAGGGCACGGGCTCCGGCTATAATGTGAAATCGCGCGTGCAGGTGGTGCGCGACAAATACGGCGTGCCCCACATCCGGGCCGGGAACAACTCCGACCTGTTTTTCGGACTCGGCTACGCCATGGCCCAGGACAGGTTCTTCCAGATGGACCTGGTGCGCCGCGCCGGACGCGGCGAGCTTTGCCAGTTGTTCGGAAGGATCAAATTCACGGTCCCCGGAGTCGCCGGCATCGATTTCCTGAACGGGGATAAAATACTGCGCGCGCTCAACTACAAGGGCCGGGCCGAACAAGGTTACAAAAACATGCCGGACGAGGCCCGCGTCCTGCTGGACTCTTTCACCGCGGGGGTCAACCGCTACCTCTCCGATGCCGGGGCCACCATACCGGTCTATCATTTTTTCCGGACCGCTCCCGTGCGGTGGCGGCCGGAGGACAGTCTGGTCTGCGCGGACGTTTACAGCCTGTCCATGACCTACGGCCAGTTCGGGACCGAGTATTATTACACCCGCTTTTTGCGCGAGCTGAGCGCGGAAAAGGCTCAATATCTCTTGCCGGTGTATCCCGCGGACGCGCCGGTGGTGGTGAAGGACCTCCCGGTCGCCCGAGCCGACGGCATGGAAAACCTGCTCGCCATGCTCGGTCTGGCGCTCAATTTCGGCAAGGGATTAGGCAGCAACAACTGGGTGGTTGCTCCGGAGAAGTCGGCCTCCGGCATGCCCATAATCAGCAATGACCCCCACGTGCCCATCTATCCCATGCCCACCTTCTGGTATCACGTCCAGCTTTCGGGCGGCGATTTCAATATCATCGGCATGATGTTCCCCGGGCTGCCCGCGTTCGGCGCCGCCTATAACCAGGACCTTGCCTGGGCGCTGACCAATGCCAGCCTGGACCACATCGATATCTTCATCGAAAAGCTCAACCCGGCGAACCCCGGCCAGTACCTTTATAAGGGGAAGTGGCGTGATTTTTCGCGCCGGGAGGAAGCGATTCCCTTCAAGCGGGGAAAACCTTTCAAGTTTAAAGTCAGCGAAACCGTGCATGGGCCGGTCATCGACCAGGACATCACCGGCTACGGATACCCCACCGGCGGGCCGGACCAGGTCTATGCCCTGAAGCTGGTGGATGTTGAACTGGGAAAGTTTTTCCAGGGATACCTGGACATGGCCCGGGCCAAAAACTGGGACCAGTGGGCAAAGGGTCTGGAAAACATGCATCTCGGCCCGCTGGGATGGAACCACGTTTACGCGGACAAGAGCGGGAACATCGGTTACTGGCTTACCGGGCACGTCCCCATTCGGCCGGACAAGCAGGGCTATCTTGCCCGCAAGGGCTGGACCGGGGAGCAGGACTGGGCAGGTTATGTCCCGCTCAAAGACTTGCCCCACGCGTTCAACCCCAAACAAAAATACCTCGCCACCGCCAACAACCAGAACGTCCCGGATGACTATCCCTACTACATCGGCACGGAATTCTACTACGACCGCATCACCAGGATTGACGAGGTCCTGCGCTCCCGGCAAAAATTCTCGGCCGAGGACATGAAGGAGCTGCAACTGGACGTCACCGTGGTCAAGGCCCGGACCTTGGTGCCGGTTTTGCTCCATGACCTCGCCGGGTCCGCGGACAAGAGAGCCAAAATAGCCGCCAGGCTTCTGCGCCAGTGGCAAGAGACAGGATATAAGGCGAGCCTGGATTCCACCGGCGCTTCCCTCTTCAAAGTGGCGTCCGGCAAGCTCGAGGATTTCACCTATGGCGACGAAATGGGCGACAGGTATTTCGGCGCGTCCAACTTCGGCGTTACCGGCTGGTCAATGCCGCGGATCATTGCCGATCAGGACAACCCCTGGTGGGACGACGTCAAGACCCCGCGGAAAGAGACCCGCAAGGATATCGTTGAGGCCGCGGCCATCGCCGCGGTGAAATATCTGGAAAAGGAACTGGGCAGAGACCCTGCCCGATGGCAATGGGAAAAAATAAGTCATTCCTATTTTTATACCCCCGCGGGGTTCCTGCCCGGCCAGAAAAAGCACCGGGTCGGGAAGTTCCCGCGCGAAGGCATGAGCGGGACCGTGAATGCCAACGAAGGCGTTTTCCTGGGCCCGTTCGGCCAGATTTTTGTGGTCGGGCCAACCACCAGAATGGTCGTGGACTTCGCGGACCCCGGACATTTCCAATTCACGGCCACCACCGGCAACAGCGAGAACATCCAGAGCGGCCGCTGCGGGAACCTCACTCAATTCTGGGTCAACGGCCAATATCTTGTCTTGAGCATGGACCCGCAAGAGTATGAAAAAGACGCAATGGGCACGCTGGAGCTTGACCCATGACCGGCATCAGCAAACCGGGGGACAGACGTTCATGGTTTATGGTTGGCAGTTAACCAGGCCGTTGGGAAATTAGGGGGTCTGGCCCCGGCCGGAGTTGGAGAAGCCGAGAAACAATAATAGAATTGAATGTGTCTAAATTATGCTTAGTAAATAAAGGAGGAGGACCATGGCTGGGAGAGGGCTGATGGCGGGCATAGCCGTTTTTTCCGTGGCCGGCGGGCTGGTGTTGGCGAGCAATTTCCGCGACCAGCGGGTCAAGTTCCGGGAAGAGATCAACTTGAAGATCGAGGAGCCGCTGACTAAAAACGGGCTGTTCAGTTCAGTGGGCTTTAAGAATGACAAGGCCTGGGAATTCGGGGTCGCTCCCGGGGAATCGCTGAAAATAAAAGCAATCGCGTCTGATTACTTCGGGACCAGGGATGAAAAATTGCTGGAGCAAATGGTCGGGGACATGAACAAGGGGCGCTTCATCGTTTTCAAGGAATACAACAAGGACAGCGACGGGGTCAACCTCAAGTGCGTGTTCTTGAGCCCCAAGGTTCCTTACTGGGAGGCGCTGACCGACATCGCCGGGATCGAAAAATTATTCTACGTTTACAATTTCAGCTTGCCGCTCGGCGGCAAGGGCCCGGACGAGAACTGGGTCTTGCTCCAGACCGAAGGCAAATACCTGGGGTTCTCCAAGTCGGTGAACGTGCCGGTGCACTTCACCGAGGACCAGCCGAACCGCATCCTTTACTTCAAAATCTCCACCCAACAAGACGCCATCGAGATGGCGAACAAGCTGCCGTCGAAGCCGGGGAGGACCAGCCTCCAGGACCGTTTCATTGACCTCTGCCGGCAAAACGCCTGGTTTAAGGAAAAAGACGCAAGCGGCAAATACGTGGTCAGCGACAAGGATATCCTGGAGCTCTTGGAAAAGAACATACTCCACAAGGACGCCAAGTGCGACGTTTACGCGAGCGACGGCCGCTGGCGGATTGAGGAAAACGTTTCGGCGAAGTATCTGGTGGTGACTTATTCGCTTAAGACCCAGGTCAACATCCAGGCGTTCATCCCGCCCAATATTCCCCTGCTGGGGTCCATGTTCAAGAAGATCGCCCAGCAGGTCTCGGACGAGGTGAGCGCGAAATACATGCCGCTGTCCATGAAGAACTTCCGCGACCACACCGTGGAGTGGGCGAAAGAGCCGCGCTGAGGGCCGCATGGCTGACATAGACCTGGTCTTCATCTGGCACATGCACCAGCCCTATTACGGAGACCCGGTCGCAAATGTCTTGTCAATGCCCTGGGTCAGGTGCCACGGGGTCAAGGGATACTATGACATGCCGCTCCTGCTCAAGGACTTCCCCCTGATAAGCTATACCATCAACCTCACCCCCTCGCTCATCAGGCAGGTCAGGGAATACACCGAGCAGAAAGTCCGGGACGAGTATTACGAACTGGCCATGAAGTCCCCGCAAGAGCTCTCGGTGTCCGAAAAAATATTCGTGCTCCGCAATTTTTTCCTCTGCCCGAGAGACACCATGATCCAGCCTTATCCCGGATTCCAGAGGCTGCTCCAGAAAAGGGGCGCCCGGCCCGGAGCGGACTTGGAGCGAGCCGCGCGCGAATTCTCCAACCAGGAGATGCTGGATTTGCAGGTATGGTTCAACCTGTCCTGGTTCGGATTCCACGCGCTGGCGGAATACCCGGAACTGAGCGAACTCAAGAAGAAGGGTTCGGGCTTCAGCCTGGAGGAAAAGGCTCGGGTCATGGAAATTTACCGGGAGCTGATGGGCAAGCTGATTCCGCTCTACCGGAGTTTATGGCAGGAAGGCCGGCTCGAGATCTCAACCTCGCCGTTTTATCACCCGATTTTGCCGCTGCTCTGCGACACCGAGGTCGCCAAAGAGGCCAGCGACGGGATCGAGCTGCCCGCGCGCTTCACTTGGCCGGCGGACGCGGCCGCCCAGGTCAGGACCGGTCTGGACTACATGGAGCAGACGTTTGGGACTCGGCCGGCCGGGATGTGGCCGCCGGAAAACGCGCTCTCCGACCAGGCGCTCAAGATTCTGGCCGAGAACGGGATCAAATGGGTCAACACCGACGAGCAGCTGCTGCTCAAGACCCGGCCCGGAAAGGGCAGGGCCGAGACCATTTACCACCCCTACCAATTCCAGGACACCGGCTTGAAAATTGTTTTCCGCGACCAGGAAATTTCCGACATCATCAGCTTCAACTATTCCCAGCTTGAAGCCGAAATCGCGGTCGCCGACTTCCTGCGCAGGATGGACACGATCCGGAAGCAGCTTGACCGCGCCGGCAAAAAACGGGGGCTGGTGGTGATCGCGCTTGACGGCGAAAACCCCTGGGAGTCTTTTCACGAATCCGGAAGGGATTTCCTCAATATGCTCTTCGCCCGGCTCTCCGAGGAACCCGGGATCAAGACGCAGAACCTGGGCAACGCCCTGGAATCTTACGAGCCCGAGCCGCTCCAACACCTGGCGCCGGGGACCTGGATTCTGGGCAAATTCGAAATCTGGGTGGGCGACCCGGAAAAAAATCAGGCCTGGGAATACCTGGGCGTTGTGCGGAGGGACGCCGAGGAAAATTTTAAATCGGCCTCAAGCCCGGGGCTGGAAAAGGCCCGGGACGAGCTTTTCGCGGCCGAAGGCTCGGACTGGTTCTGGTGGTATGGGGATGACTTCTATTCCGAGATCGATACGGAATTCGATAACATCTTCCGGATGCACCTCAAAAACGTTTACCTGGCGCTGGGCAGGAAGCCGCCCCTGCTTTTGGAGGACCCGGTCAAGTTTGATCACCCGGTGAAACTGGCGACCAAGCCCTCGGGCTTTGTCTCGCCGGTCATAGACGGCCGGGAGAGCAGCTTCTACGAGTGGCAGGAAGCGGGCTGCTTTGACGTGCTCAAGTTGCTGCGCGGGTTCTATTCGCAGGAGCCGCATTTTGCCAAGATCTTTTTCGGGTTCGACCCGGTGCAGTTGTATCTTCGGCTCGACCCGCACCGGCCCGAGGAGATCAGGGAAGAACTCACGGTCGAGATCAGGTTCGAGAAGCCGTCCCTGGTCCAGGTCCGGTTCCCCTACCAGCTCGAAAAATCCGCTCGTCAGAAATTTCAGGTAATCCTCTGCCAGGACAAGGAGGAATGCGTCCTCGAGAAGGACACCATCCGCAAGAACAAAATTTTCGAGCTGGCCGTCCCGTTCACGGACCTTAAGTTCTCAGGCGGGCAGGAGGCGTGGTTCCGGGTTTACATCTACAAAGGCGGCAGCCAGCTGGCGAGGTATCCGCGCGACGGCCTGATCAGTTTCACCATCCCCGACCGCGATTTCGAAACCAGAATGTGGACGGTCTAGTGTCATGGGGTCAGGCCTTAACCACGACGCTCGGACTGCCGCGTGCTACGTAGCGTCCCCCCCGCTTCAAGGCGGGGTTAAGGCGGGACTACGCGGAGTAGCAGAAGTTAAGGCCTGACCCCACATCGCTTTGACCGTCTCATACGTCAACTGACAACTGAAGCTCTGACCCGAATGGCGCTAAGTTAAGCTCATGGACAATCCCGGTCTTGCGTTTCCTTAGCCCGGCCATTTATGGCCGGGAACGGCGACCGCCTAAAACCCTTGCTGCGGCCCGGGCCGCGGCCCGGGCCGCAGCGGGAGGGGGCGCGGCCCGGTTCCCCGGCGCTGAAGCGCCGGGCTATCGAAACCCGAACTCCCGATCAAATTATTTGGTTGGTGACCATAAGCGCGGGGCTATTATGAAACCGCTGGGCCAAAACTATTATTGAGCTTAACTTAGCGCCATTCAGCTCTGACCCCGTTCCTGCTTTCAGCGGAGCTGCTGCTCGAGTCCGGCCAGGGCCTCCGGGTCGTAAGAGACCACCAGCCGCTGGTAGCTGTTGAGGAATGAGGGATTGTTTTTCAGGAGTAAGTCGATTTCCGCTTGGCGGCTTTTAAAGAGTTCAAGTTCTTTTTGCGCTTCTTCCTTTTTGCCCTCCCTTGCGAGCATGCCCGCGAGCATGATCCTGGCCCGGAGGAAATAGGGCTCATAGCCCAGGGCGACCCTCAACCATTGCTCCGCCCGGGCCGGCTCCTTTTTCGCGAGCGCGATCCCGGAGAGAAGCGTATAAGTGAAGACCTGGCCGGGGGCAAGCTCCGCCGCCCGGAGAGCCTGCGTCTCCGATTCCTCAAAAACCTTGATGCTCCGCTGAGACGCCGCAATGCGGAAAAGACTTTCCGCCCACTCGTAATGATATTGGTGACTCTGGGGATTGAGACCCGCGGCGAATTCATAATAGAGCGCGGCCTGGCGGCCCAGGGCCGGATCGTTCTGGGCGATGAAAGCCCGGCGGAAATTCTCCCCGAGCTGGAAATAAACCGGAGCATAGCCCGAGGGCCAGCGCGAAATTTTATAAAGCGCCGGGACCATTTTCCGGCCGTCCGGGATTTTCAGCGCGGCCGAATAGAGAGCCGGAAAAGCGGTCTGGTAAGCAACGAACCCGCAGTAAAGCAGTGCGGCCGCGGCCGCCGGATAAGAGAGCAGGCCGCGACGCAATACTAAAAACCGTTCCTCCCGCAAAAGCCCGGGCAAATCCCCGCCCGAGACCGCGAGAAGCGCGGCAAGCCCGAGCACGAACAAGAGCAGCGTCGGCGGCTGGTGAAGGTTGTAGTCGACGAGCGAATGACCCAGCACCGCAAGCGCCGAACCCGAAAAGGCAATCACCCGCGCGGAATTTTCCCTGGAGATCAAGCCGGCCCTGATCCCCCTTAAAATCCGGCGGCCGATGATAATAAGGAAAGCGATTCCAACGATGGGCGCCGGCAACGAGGCCTCGGCCGCGAAAGTCAGGATTTCATTATGGGCCTGGTCCGCGGAGACGCCGTACCGGCCGATCTGGCTTTGGCCCATGGCCGGGGCGTAGCGGGGGAAATAATATTCGAACATGCCAAGCCCCACGCCTTGGGGGTGATGAAAGATCATCCTGGCTGCGGCTTTCCAAATCGTTATCCGCTCCCAGGCATAGCGGTCTTCATTCATGGTCAGGAGCCGCTGGCGCAGGGGGTTCGGGACCAGAGCCGCGGCCAGGATCAGGACGGCCAGGAATCCCAGCGCCTTGTACCTGAAACGCCACGCCAGCACCACCATGACCGGGATCACCACAAACAACGCGCTGCGGCTGCCGGATAAAAACGCGGCCGCCATCATCACTATTGCGCAAAAGGCAAAGCCGATTCTTGCCGCGGCCTTTTTGCGGCCGGAGGCTTTGGGCCAGAGCTCAAACGCTGCTCCGGCCAGCGGGAAGCTGACCGTTCCTGCGAGGTATCCGGCATAGTAGGAGGGGTTGAAAAAGGTTCCGGCCACCCGCGAGTGCGCCTGGAAAAAATATTGGTGCCAACCCGTCCCGGCCTGGATCAGGCCCGAGGCCGTGAAGAATAATATCAGCGCGCTGCAGGCTTTCCCTCCTTGCTCCCCGGACAGCATGCTCAGCGATAAATAGAAAAGCAGGAAGTACGCCAACGCGTTGGAATACCAGTAGATGGTGACAAACTTATAAGAACTGAGCGGCAAGGAAGCGCTGAAAATAATCAGCAGCGCAATCAGCAGCCGGTTGCCCGCGGGAAAGACCAGTCTCACCCCGCCTTTGGCGGCTTGGCCGAGCAAGTAGCCCAGCGCGCACCCGGCCACGGCCAGCCGCACGCCCAGGGACACGTAGTAATTGTCTCCGCCCTCGAAAAGCGGGCTGCAAACAACCAGCGCCGCCAGGATCACTATCCAGATGTTTTTCATTTTCCTTTCCGGATCAAAACTCCCACCGGCTACGGACGAATTCCAAACCTGCCCCGCAGCCGTTCAAGATCGGCCGCGTCCAGCTCCACCAGCTCTTTCTGCAGAGAGTTTAACCGCCATTCCTCCTTGTTTGCAAAAATGAGGTCCGCTTCCTTCTTTTGACTTTCAAGGGTTGCCAGCTCCGCGCGCGCTTCGCTGGTTTTGCCCTGGCCGGCGTAAAGCTCGGCCAAACGCAGCCGGCCCGCGAGAAAATACGGCTCGGCCTCAAGAGCGATTTTAAGCCATTTCTCCTGCTCCTGGAAATCTTTTTGCCGGCGGCCGATGTCGGCCAGCATCAGGCAGATGAAGACGTCTTTGTTTGCGCGCTCAAAGCCTTTCTTCGCGATCACCTCCGCCTGCCGGAGCAACTCCTCGCTCGGCAGACGCACTCCGAGGCTGTAAAGGAACTCCGCCCATTGGAAATAGTATTCCCGGCTTTCCGGATTAAGAGTCGTTGCGCGCTCATAGTAATTGAGCGCGGCTTCCGCCTGCGCCGGTCGCCGCTCCTGCATGAACAGGCGGCCGTAAGCCGAGGCCAAGCCGGCCTGAAGCGGCGCGTATCCTCCAGGAAGGCTTGCCAGCTTTTCCATCCGGGCGATTTTTTCCCGCAGGTCGCGGACGGCCATTGCCCGCAAACTCAGGCCGAAGATCAGGGCCTGCCAGGTGAGCACCGCGGCCATTGCCAGTCCCGCGGCCAAAACAAAGCCCCTGAGGAAACGGCTGTTTGCCACCGGAAAGACCTTCCGTCGCAGAGCGCCCTTTTGCCAAACCGAGGCCAGACAAAGCATGGCCGCCACGTCGACCGCGGCCAGCACCGTGAGCGGCGGCTGGCGGAGGTTGTCGTCCGCCAGCGCGTGCGCGAGCATGGCCAGGAGCGAGCCGCTGAAAGCGAGCATGAAAACCCGCTCCCGCGATTGTTTCTCCCGCCGCCAGATCAGCGCGGGCAAGCCGGAAAAAGCGATCCCGAGCCAGATCAGACCGGCTGCGGGAAGCAGCGGCGAGGCTTCCGCGGCCAGGTTCAAATAAGCGTTGTGCGCGAACCGGGCCTCTTTGGCGAACCTGCCGATTTTTACCGTGCGCAGCGGATAGGCGTAACGGTTGTAGTAATACTGATACATGCCCAGGCCAACCCCGGCCGGATGCCGCCGGATCATGCGCAGGCTGGTTTTCCAGATCGTGATCCTTTCCCAGGTGTAGGGGTCGCGGTCCAAATTCTGCATCCGGCGCTTGAGAGGATTAGGCGCAATTACCAGGGTCAGGGTCAGGGCCAATAACGCGATCAGGGCCTTGGCCCGGAAACGCGCCAGCAGCACCAGCCCGATGGGGACCGCGGCGAAAATAATCGCCCGGCTCGCGGAAAGCACCATGGCCAGGAAGAACAACCCCGCCAGCAGACCCAATGAGGCCCGCACCAGGATTTCCCGGCCGCGGCTTGGCTGCGGAAAAGCGTTGAACACGCATCCCGCGAGCGGGAAGCTGACCAGTGCCGCCAGATAGCCCGCGTAATAGGCGGTGTTGAAAAAGGTTCCCTCCGGGCGCAGGTAAAATTCCTCAATCCGGAAATGCTCGATCACCCCGTAAACCGATTCCAGGGTCCCGGCAATAAGCATGATCAAATAGACCGCGGCAATGGTCTTGCCCCCGTTCTTCTTTGCAAAAACATTCAGGCACAAATACCCCAGCAGAAAATAAACCAGAAAATTCGAAGACCAGTAAACCGTGATGTAATAGTAATGGGTAATGAAAAGCGAGAGCGCGAGCAGCAGGATGATCAGCCCGAGCAAAAAGTTCGCGGCCGGCAGAGCAAGCTCAAGACGGTCGTCCTTGACCGCGGCCAGGAAAAAAGCCAGCCCGAACCCGATCACCCACAACCTGAGCCAGATCACGGTGTGATAGGTCTCGCCGCCTTCGATAAGCGGGCTGGCCAGGATCAGTACCAGGAAAAAGACGACCCAGCGCCAGTCTGTTTTCTTTTCTTCCATTTTCCCTGCGCCAAAACCGCGAGCGCCAGCCAGCCGAGAACGCCGGCCGCGGCCGCGATCAGGCCACGGACAAAACTCCCCGGCCGATACCGGAACTCAACCGTATGCTCGCCCGCGGGCGCGGCCACCGCCCGGAAAAACACGTTTGCGCGCCGGATCGGAGCTTCCTTCCCGTCCACGGCCGCGCGCCAGCCGGGATAGTAACTGTCAAACAGCACCAGCCACCCGTCCGCGGCCGCGTTGAACTTGACCACCACTTTCTGGTTGGAGTAGCTTACGACCTGCGCCGGTTCCGCGGCCAGGCCCGGGCTTCCGGCCGTGGCGGCCGGGGCTTTCTCCAGCAGCACTTTTTGCCCCGCGGGGAACTCGGGATTCTCCCAGAGTTCGACCTGGCGCCGGCGGTCCGGTTCGTACTCGGCCTGGTAAAAGACCATGGCGCGGCTGAGCGCGTCCGGCAACTCAACCACGCCCCGCTCCGGGCTGTAAATATATTTTACCGCGCACCTTGCGTAAATCCGTTCGGGCGCGGAGCTTGCCTTCAAGATTTCCTGAAAGAGGACGATCTCGTTCATGTAGAATGAGCCCTTGGCCAGCACGTCGTCAAGCTGGTAGTAGATGCCCCAGAAAGGGTCAACCCAGTCGCGGAGGGTGAGGTAGAACTGGGCGGCGCTGGTTGATTTGGCCAGGAGGCGGTCGCGGTCTTGGTGGACCGATGCGATGCGCAGGGGCAAAACGCTGCCGCCCCGGCGTTGGTCAAGCCGGGAAACGGCTTCGGGAGTGGCGCTGTAAAAGCTGGAGCTCGTGACCGGGTTGAGCCGGAAATGCGCGCCGGCCAGGTCAAGGATGACAATCCCGGCGGCGACCGGCGCGAACCAGGCGGCTTTGGCAAAGGCGTTTCGGCCCAGGACCCAGCCGCCGGCCATGAGCAGCACCGCCGCGGATTTCAGCATGCTGCTCAGGATCAGGAGCTGCTTGACCTTGAGCGGCGCCACCGCGGCCAAACCCCGGGAGTGGAGGTATAGGGACGCGGCCAAGGCCGCGATGCCCGCGGCAATGAGCACTGCGGGTAAAACCCTGGCGCCAAGCTTCAAGGGGTTCCGGACCAGGCTCTCAAACCCGAGCGCGCAGAGCATTACCGCGCTGAAGCCGCTGATCAGGAAAAATTTTTCCGGGATGCGGAAGAGCCTGACCAGGGGGAGCTGGTAAAGGACGCGGAACAGCGGGTTGTAGGCGCCGAGCGCCAGGAAAATCCCAAGCCCGAACATAAGAAGCCAGAGCAGGCTTTGTCTCCTGCTTTGCCGGAAACAAAAGCCCGCGAGCAGCAGCACGGAAATGCCGGGGTAGATGCTGAGCAGGAAAGAGGGCAGGAGCCAAAACCCCGCGGGCCAGTATAGGTTTTGCGGGGGCAGGAAGTTATTGGGAAAAAACAGGGTCCAGAGGTTCCCAGGGATGAGCGACCATAGGGTGAATTCCTGCCAGGAATATCCCGCGGCGCGGTTGGAAAGCGGGATCATTTCCAGGGTCAGAAAATTTTGCGGGCTGGTGATCAGGGCCGCCAGGCCAAGGGCCATGGCCAGCCCGCCGAAGAGTCTAAGATGGCGGCGCTTTTCCGGGCCGGAGCGCCATAGCGCTGCCAGGCCGAGCGCGGCGCAGATCAGGGCGTTGTCGGCCATGATTTGAGGGTCGCCAGCCAGGTTTTGCAGCGCGAACACAACCGAAAGCCCGAGGATATTGCAGAGCCAGCGCTTTTTGACGGCTCTGACCATGAGCCAGCCGGAAAGCGGGAGCCAGCTGGCCACGCTCAAGAGCACGACCAGGTTGCTGAACGAGGAAAAGATACCGCTGAACAGAAATGCTGCGGCGGCCAGGGCTGAGCTTTCGGGTGAAAACTCCAGTTCGCGGAAGAGCAGGTAGCTAAAGCAGGCGGTCAAAAGGTAATGGACGATGATGTAAAGGGTCAGGGCTTTGGAAAGCGGCTGGATCAAAAAGATCAGGTTGAGCGGGTAAAACGCGCCGAGCTGCGGGTTGGCGGCAAAGGGCATGCCGAAAAAAGCGTATGGGTTCCAGAGCGCAAAGCCGTGGCTCCTGGCATAAAAGCTCCGGTAGGGGATGATCTCGATGGAGATGTCTCTCAAATAAAGGGCGCTCCCGGGCATGAGCGCGGGCGACCAGAAGATCAGGATCAGGACCAGGAGCCCGGCAAAAACCAGCAGCGTTTGATAGGGCCTGTTCATTTCCCGCTTTTACTGATTTTAAAGGAAAAGAGCATCATTCCAAGCCAGAGGGCAAAACCGGCCGCGGAAACCAGGACCGCCCGGCAAAAGATCGCGGGCCGATAGCGGAAGGTTACCGTGTGTTCTCCCGCGGGAACCTCCACCGCGCGGAAGAAACCGTTGGCGCGCAGGATTTCAACCGGGCGGCCGTCAACCTCGGCCTCCCATCCCGGATACCAGCTGTCCAGGAGCAGCACCCAGCCTTTTTGCCGGGCCCGGGCTTGGATCACCACCTTCTCATTTTGATAGACTGTTATCTGCGCCGGTTCCGAGGCCGGGTCCTGGCCGGAATTTTTTTCGGGAATAACCTCCAGGAGCAGGGTCTGCCGCGCCGGGAAATTCGGCTCGGGCAGCAGCTTCAAAATTTCGGACCGGTCGCGCAAACCAGCGGCCCGGTAAAAAAGCATTGCGCGCGGGAGCGCCCCGAGCGGCTCAAACCCGCGCTCGCGGTAAAAAGCGTATTCAATCCCGGAGCGGCCGAGCAGCAGTTTTCGCTCTTCAAACCGGGTGTGGTAGAGCAGGTCGTTGTATGCCGAAATGTCGGCCAGGTGGAATGAACTGTAGGCCCGGTAATCCTGAAGCCCGTAATACACCGGCGCGTAGCCCTCAAGCCCGTTCCAGAGCCGGCGGCATTTTTCCAGCGGGTTGACGACTTTTTCCACGTCCCATTCTCGCTCGCTCCTGGCCAGCGGAAGAATGCGGGGAGGGGCCACACGGGCCCGGCTCGCTTTCACGAATTCGCGGATGGTTTCACTGCCCTGGTAGATTTCCGCGGGAGCGGGCATGTTTAAGAAGCGATGGGCCAGGTAAAGGTCAACAAAGCAGAGCGCGGCGAGCAGGGTCCCCATCCGGAATTTGTTTTTGGGTCCGGCCCAAAGGACGAGTCCGGCCGCGGCCAGAAGGAACGCCAGGGTCTTGAGCGCGCTTCGCAGGAAGAATCGGCTTTCGACCAGTCCGAAGCTGTCTCCCAGGGCATAAAGCCCGAGCGGGGAAAGCGCGAGGTAAGCCGCGAGCGCCGCGGCGGAAGCGAGCAAGATTGTTGCGGTTTTGGGCAGGCTTTTCTTTTCCAGGCCCTGCCAGCCGGTTGCGCCAAGCATGACCAGCGCGAAATTGAAAACGAAGAAGAATTTCGTCGGCAGCCGGAAGAGATTGAAACCCGGAACCACACGGTAAAGGAATTGGTAAAGGGGTATCTGTTCTCCGGCCATCATGGCCAGGGCCAGGAGCGCGAGCAAAACCCAGGGCAGGCTCGTTGCGAGGGTCTTTCGCCTGAAGGCCAGCCCGGCGAGCAGAGGGACAGAAATCCCGAGGTAAAAGCTGAGCAGGTATAAATACCGGGTGAAAAAACCGAGTCCCCAGTAAATTCCGAATTTCTGCGCGAGCAATTCCGGGGAAATAATATAATTGGGAATAAAAACGAATTTGAGCTGGGAGAGCTGGAAGGACCAGAACGTGGCGTCGGCCAGCCCCACGCCCGAAGCGCGATTGCTGAGCGGGATCATCTCCAGGGTGAGCGCGATCTGGAAGGCGCTGAGCAGCGCGCCGAAAAGACCGCCAAGCCCGAGACCGGCCATGGCCTTCAAGAAATCGCTCCGGCGGAATTTTCCGGCCGGCGCAAGCGCCACGGCGCAAAGCGCGAGGACCCAGCTCATCACGGCCATTTCGATTTCTCCGGCCAAAACCTGGAGCGCGAGCAAGGGGCCCAGGAGCAGCGAATGCCTGAGCCAGTTCTTTTCCAACGCCAGGCTCAGGCAGATGACGATCAGCGGGAACCAGGCCAGGGTGCTGAGCAGCACGATCAGCAGAGTCAGCGAGCAGAAGAACCCGCCGAAGCCAAACGCGACCGCCGCGATCAGGCTGGAATCAGTTCCGAACCCCAGCCGGCGCAGCGCCAGGCAGAATGTGGACAGGAAAAGGAAATGGTGGAGCACGGTGTAAAACACCAGTCCGCGCTCGGCGCCGAAAAGCAGGAATAAAAAGTTAAGGGGATAGAAGGCCTCGGACTGGGGGTTGGCGGCAAAGGGCATGCCGAAGAATCCGTAAGGGGCCCAGAGCGCAAAGCCGTGCGACTGCGCCCAGAACGCGCGCTTGGGGATGATCTCGGCGGAGAGGTCCCGGAGGAAAAAGGTTTGTCCGGGCGTGAGCGCATAATGCCAGAAAATCATTTCCAGCAGCAGTAAAGCCAGAAGCGCCAGCCAGGTTTGGCGGGAATTCTTCATGCCTGCCCGGTTCTTTTCCGGAAAGATAAGCCCAGCAGGCCGAGCCACAAAACCAGTCCCGACAAAGAAACGCACAAAGTTTTGTAGAAGGCCCCGGGATGATATTTGAAAATCACGACGTGCCTGCCCGCGGGGATTTGCACCGCCCGGAAAAAACCGTTGGCGCGCAGGATTTGAGCCGGCTTGCCGTCAACCTCGGCCTCCCAGCCCGGATACCAGGCATCGAGCAGGAGCAGCCATCCGTCTTGTTTGGCCTCCGCTTCCACCGTCACTTGTTCGTTTTCATATCCGGTTATTCTTGCCGGGGTGGGCCTGGACAGCCCCGGGTCGGGCCGGCTCTGGCCGGTCCCCCAAAGCAGGACCGTTGTCTCCGCCGGGAAATTGGCGTCGGTCCAGGCATCGATTATCCGGTCGAGGTCCGGGCTGAACTGCGCGCGGTAAAAGACGCCGGCGCGCGGGAGCGCGCGGTTGACCCTGGAGAAGCCGGAATCCCGGCGATAAACGTATTCCACCCCGGCCCGGGCCAGGACCAGTTCGCGGCCGGTGTCGGGCCGCGAGGAGATCGCCTTGCGGAAGATGGTGACGTCCGCGGGGTAGAACGACGCCGTTGCGTTCACGTCATTCAGCTTGTAATGCATGGCCCAGAAAGGGCTGAGAATGTCCCGGCTGTTGGCGAAAAACGCCCGCGGGTCCATCACCCGCTTCATCACCAGTTCCCGGACTTCGGGGGAAAGGCTGAGAATGCGGACCGGGACCGGCCGGTCCTTCTCTATCGCCCGTAATTCCCGGACGTGCTTGTTCGGGCCGTAAAAATTTTTTTCAATCGGCAAATTGAGCCCGCGGTGCGCAAGCCAGAGGTCAAGAAACACAACCAGACCGATCAAAGTCAGCGCCGCTCGCCGGTTGCTCGCGCTCAGCGCCAGGGCCAGTCCCATGGTCACCAGGGCCAGCGCGGACACCCGGATGACGGCTCGCCACATCAGGTAATTCGCGACCTGTTCGTAGCGGTTGCCCAGTTCCGAAAGCTTCAGCGGATACGCGATCAGCACGGCGCCGGCCAGGGCCCCGCACAAGACCACCATGGCCGCGAGCTTGAAGCGTCCGGGCGACAGCCTTTTCAATTCATCCACCCCGGTTGCGGCCAGCATGGCCGAGGCAAAGGCCGGGTAGAGTATGAATTTTTGCGGGATGCGGAACAGGTTGAAGCCGGGGAGGCATTGGTGGAGCAGCTTGTACCAGGGCAGGGTCTCGCCCATTGCGATCATTATTCCGGCCGCTCCGATGAGGAGCCATGCCCAGGGCCTGAATTTGCGCGGTTCAAGGAAAGCGCAGAGCGCGGCTGCGATCAGGCTCCCGCCGAGATAGATGCTCAACAGGTACGGGTATCCGCTGAAGAACCCGAGTCCCCAGTGCAGGACCGGCCGGTTGGCCGAAACCGGGAGCAAAAAATTGGGCAGCAAAAAGGATTTCAAGGCGTAAGGCTTGAGCGACCAGAGCAGGGCCTCGGCCAGGGGCACGCCTTGCCCGCGGTTGCTCAGCGGGACCATCTCCCGGCTGAGCATCACCTGCGGAGCGCTCAACAGCAGCCCAAAGCCCAGGCCGAAAATAAGCGCGCCCGCCATCCTCGGCAGAGCGCGCTTCAAAACCCGCGGCTTCGGAGAAAGGGCCGCGGCGATAAACGCCAGCACCCAGCTCTGGGCCGCAACCTCAACCTCGCCGGCCAAAACCTGAACGGCCATGACCAGCCCGAGTAAAAGCGCGGGCCTGAGCCATTTCTTGTCCGAGGCATGGTCCAGCAAAATGATCAGCAGCGGCAGCCATGCGAACGTGCTCAAGAGCACGATCAGAAAAGTGAGGGAGATAAAGTATCCGCCGAACCCGAACCCGATGGCTGCGATCATTGCCGCGGGCAGGCTGAACCCGAGCCGCCTCAGCGCGGGAAAGAGCGTGCCCAGGAATAAAATATGATGAGCCAGGATGTAAAAAACAATCGCGCGCTCCGGCCGGAGCAGGAAAAAAATCAGATTGCCGGGATAAAAGGCCTCGGACTGGGGGTTGGCCGCATAGGGCATGCCCAGAAAACTGTACGGGTCCCAGAGCGCAAACCCCCCGGATAACGCCCAGAAGCCGCGCTTGGGTATGATCTCCGAGGACAGGTCCCGGATATAAGGGGCCATGCCCGGACTTAAGAGCGGCCACCAGAAAATAACGGCCAAAAGCCCCAACAGCAAAATCCAGCGCCATTCTTTCGGTTTCATATCCTTGCCTAATGGTCTGTTGCCCAAATCCAAAGACCTCAAAGTCCTCCCCCTTGAGGGGGGAGGATTGAGGAGGGGGTGATTGAATTGATTGATACATTTCACCCTCCCCCCTGGCCTCCATAGTCCCGCTGCCGCGGGACGACGGAGGCTTAATCCCCTCCCCTCAAGGGAGGGGAAAAATGTTTTGGGCAACAGGCCCTTAAAAGATTACCTCAAAACCAACGCGATTCATAGCCGGACGCGGACCGCCCGGCAAAAAAAGGGGAGGCGTAAAGCCTCCCCTTTTTGAGCGTCTAGGTCAGGTTATATTGTGCGTCTCACGTCGTCTCTGATATTGCTCACCTTTTTCAGGTCGTTGATCTGCCATTCATCCTCGAAAGTATCGTTGTCAACATTGGAGCAGGCGCCGACCGTGAATCCAAGTTGACTCGCGCCACTAATAACATTAGCACAAAGCCACGGATTAGCGCCGCCGGTGTCCCATTCCGGGAAGAAAGGCATTGTGGACATGCATTCATAAGAATACTTAAGCCGTCCCTTGGGCTCCCAGTCCGCTACGGCGAGACAGTTATACCCAACGCCTGCGATGGTGACAGTAGCTGCAGAGGGGAAGGTGTTGGTGTCACCGAAGTACGCCTGGTAAGCCGTGAAGATGGCGCCCAGGTTTTGTTTCGCTTCGCTCTGACGCGCGCGCGCCTGGAACCGCAGGAAGTTCGGGATGGCGATCGCGGCCAGGATGCCGATGATCGCGACCACGATCATCAGTTCAATCAGCGTAAATCCTTTTGACTTTTTCATTTCTTTTCCTCCTTTGAGTTTTTACTTGTTACCTAATTCTATTCAACCCGTTTTTCAATTCCCTTGCTTGACCTTGCTTTTGCCCCTAGCCACCTCCTTTCATCATATTTCCCTCTGGTTGAATAACCCTTATATTCCTTCCAGCTAGATAACATGCAATCATTATACCAAGTCCCACAAATTAGTCAAGCAAAAATTATCACAAAAATTCAACGGCTTAGAAAAACAGGGATTGGATTCTTTTATTACGCCATTTCCTTTCTGACGCCTTTTGGCGTTTGAGTGACAAAAATTGTCAGTGTTAAAGGATTTCATGTAAAGAGTTAGATGAGTCAGGAGCAGGATGCGGTTCACTCAAAATTTGAGGTCCTTGCACATGATTTTCAAGGTTTTTCGCTCAACTGGCCGCTCATTGACCACGGAGTAAACCAGGTGCTCGTTCTCGGCGTAAACCTTGAGCGTGGTCAGGGCCTTTTCAACCTCGGCTTTTGAGAGTTTGAGTTGCGCGGGCTGGAACCGGACCCCGGTTTGGGAAAGGATTCGCTCCACCCGCTCAACCTCGTTTTCCTGCAGACGGGAGAGCAAAAGCACTCCCAGGCAAACGAGTTCGCCGTGGATGAAGCTCCTCTTGGTCAGGCTCTCAACGTTATAAGCAAAAAAATGCTCAGAGCCTTCCTCCGGCCGGCTGCCGCGGTTTTTGATGCAGACCGCGTTCTCGGTTGCATAGGCCCGCATCAGCCATTCGAGCGCCTGGTCTGAGACCTTATAAATTTCACCAGCCCTTGCCTCCAACTGGTCGACCAGGGCCGCGGTTGCTTTAGCATGTTCCTGGTTGTATTCCGCCTTCCCGCGCGTGGCCGCGAGTTTCCAGTCCCAGAGCGCGGTGTGGATGGAGAGGATGTCGCCGATGCCGGCGCGGTTGATGTTTTTGGGCGCGGCCTGCATCAGATCGAAGTCACAAATAATTTCCTTGGCCACGGCAAAACCGATGTACCGGACCTTGTTGTCCTCCCGAACCGCAATCGAGTTGCACACGCCCGCGTCCACCGAGGCCGCGCCCGGGACCAATACCGGGTCAGTCCCTTGCTTCCACCCGACGAACTTGGCAAAGTCCAGGGCCGCGCCCCCGCCCAAGCCGACTATGGTCTCAGTCCTCGCCAGAGCCGAGCTTTGCTCTTCAATGGCCGCGCGCTCCATGGTGGTGACGAAATGCGTGGCAGAGGGCTGCTTCAAGAGCATCTTTTCCGCGGAGCTCAAGGCCTCGGGCTGGGTGACCAGCAGATAGTCCCCCCAGTCCCTGCCGGCCTCCGGGAGGATTCCCCGGCCGAATTTCAAATTAGGGTTGAGCGCGCGCGGGTCAATGGTTTTCACTTTTCCGCTCCGACGATCAGTTCTCTGCGCTTTTCCATTGCCTGGCGCAGGGCCGCGTATTCACGGGGATAGAAGGCGTAGAGCGGGAACGCTATGAGTAAAGCGATCAGCCATGACCCGCATCCGAAGTAGAGGAAAGTTTTGAGCAGGCCGTGGGTGTCGGCGTATTTGGCGAAGGCCATGACCAGGAGCATGGCGGAGCCTCCCATGAAAAATTCCGCGAGCGCCAGCGCGGTGCCGCGCAGTTCCGGGAGCACGATGTTCTGGATCATGGGCTGGAGGGAACTGCGGCGGGTCCAGTCCACGAAAAAAGCGATGGCGAAGGCGAAAAGCACGATCATGACCGTTCCCCGCGCGGTCAGGATGAACCCGACCATGAGCGGGATGAGAATGGATAGGGACAGTTGGGAGGTCATGATCCTGCCCTTGCTTGCGAATTTTTTCTCGGCCCAGTCCGAAAATATGCCCCCGACCACGCTCCCGATCACCAGCCCGAGGATCACCACCGCGAACAGGTTGTCCGCGTCCGACTGCTTCATCCGGCACGGGCCGCACAGCCAGCTGGTGAAATAGTTGAGCAGGAGGTAAAGCCCGGAGAGCGCGAAGCAGCCCTGCAAAAACAAAAGCCGGAGCGAGGGGCTTTGGAGCACGCGCCTCACGTCCGAAAAGTTGAACCGGAACCGCGACGCCGCCAGGTCCGTGATCACCGCTTCCAACTCCGGCTCCGCGCTCCCGCGCGCCGGCTCCTTGATCGCCACCGCCATCACCAGCGCGGCCAGGATGCTGAAACCGCCGATCGCGTAGAACACCATGCGCCAGCCCTCGGCCGGAAAAGCCTCAAGCAGCTGCGCCGAGCCCAGGGCCACCGCGAAGATGCCCAGCATGCCGATCGCGTTCAAAATTCCGATCGCGCGCCCGCGCTGCTGCGGCCCGTAAACGTCCGCGAGCATCCCGAAGCCCGCGGGCACCAGCGCTCCCAGCCCCAGGCAGCAGACCACCCAGGCCGCGAAAAGCTGGCCGTAACTCGCGGCCAGCCCGCAAAGGAAGGCGAGACCGCCCCAGAGTCCGACTCCTGCCACCAGCACCTTCTTGCGCGAAAAGCGGTCCGCGGCCATGCCCCAGAGCGGCGTGATCAAGGTCTGGATGATGATCCGCCAGCCGTTGATTATCGCCAGGCCCGACAAGGGCAGCGCCGGGCTGAACGAACGGCTGATCGTGGGATAGTTCAGGGAAATCGACAGCTCCTGCGCGCTGTTCACAAAATACCCGAAGCCCAGAGCCGCGATGATCCTCTTGCCCGGTCCTTTTTGACTCACGCTAATTTCCCCTATCCTTACTTAAATGTGCGAGGGACTTCAGTCCCGATTCAATCATTTCTTGTAAATGTCGAGCGAATATCTCTTCGGCGGCTCTTCTCTCCCGGGCAAGAGTTCGCCGCTTAACTGAAACAGCTCTTCCAAATCCCCGAAGCGCGCCAGCCGGAAGACCTCGGCCATTTTGCCCTCGGGCCAGCCCGCGCTCTTGGCCGCGGCTTTGGCCTGCTCGGTGACGTAGAGCGTGACCAGGAATTTCATGTCCACGTTCAGGGAGTGCTCGATAATGCCGACCTTCTTGCCCCAGGTCTCAAGCTGCAGTTGATACTGGTTGAGAAGGTTCTTCATCGCGGTCTTGTGCTCCAAAAGCGCGTCCGCCTTTTTTGGGATCACGTCCGTGACGTCCTCGTAGTGGTTCGGGTGCTGGAGCTCTCTTCCGAAATACCACCGCTCGCATACCGCAAACGGCTTCAGCCCTTCCTTCAAATGCTCCGGGTGGTGGAGCTCGAAGCATGACACCCAGAAGGCCTCGTCCACCGCCTGCGCCACCCGGATATGGTCCTGGTTGTTCTCGTAAAGCCCGAACGGGTCAAAGCTGAACACCGCATAGGGACGATACTTGCGGAACATGTAAACCATCCGCTCGCGCAATTTCACCAGCGAAACCTCCGCCAGAGCATCGGTCTCGTAACCCAGCTCCACGAACTCGGACACGCCCAGGCATTTGCCCGCGGCGCGAAACTCCGCGGCGTTGGCCTTGACCGTCTCTTCCAGGCTGAGCCCGACCGAGTCCCTCCGGTCGTCCGTCACCCGCACCACAACCACTTTCCAGCCCTCCCCGGCAAACTTGGCCAGCGTGCCCCCGCAAAAGGCCGCGGCATCGTCTCCATGCGGACTGATCATCAGCGCCGTCCTCATTTTCCCCTCCTTGGGGTCCGTTGTCAGTGTATGCCCGCGCCGCCGCCGAAGACTCAGTTGATCGGATGATAAGTTGACAAGATTATAGGATGAGTGGAAAGCCGCGGCAAATCGGGGGCGGAGGGCAAAGGCTCAGGCGCCAAATGCCGCAACATCGGCAACCCGATTTCAACCGGAACCGGGCAGCCCCCCGCTGGCGTAGAGGCTTATCCGGAGGATGCGGTTAATAGATGATTTTATTTTTCTGCTGATAGGCGTCCAAGTCCTTGACCAGCTTGAAATCGGGGGCGTTGGGCTTGGCGAAGCCGCCGATGTTGAGGGCTTCGAGTTCCTTTTGGTCGGCGTTCATTTCAAAGAGCGCCTCGGCGAATGCTTTCTTGAGTTCGGGCGGGAGGTCTTTGCGGGCGACGAACACGGATTCCGGGATCAGGCCGCTTTTCCAGATGAGGTTGAACCGGTCCGGCTTGACCCCGAGTATCTTGCAGGAATTTTCCAGGTCCTTGGTGTTGGTTGCGCCGACTTCAAAAGTCCCCTTCCACAAACCCTCCACCACCTTGAAATGGGTTCCGGCAAAGACCGGTTGCGGGAACAATTTGGAGATCGCCTGGTTCCTTTCCCGGTAGAGACTGAAGGACTGGACCTTGAACCCGGAAACCGAGTCATTGGCCGCAAACGCCAGTTTTTTGCCGGTGGCCTGGTCCATGGTTTTAATCCCCGAGCTTTTCTTGGTGACCAGCACCGCGTAGTATCCGGATGAGCCGTCGGGCCGGAGTTGCACGGCCAGCCCCTCCACTCCGGCCAGTCTTTGCGCCTGCACGTAGTCCAGAGGCGTGAGGTACCCGAAGTCGATCTCTTTGGACTTGAACTTGTTGAGCACGTCCGTGATATTGTCCGCCTTGACCAGTTCGCAGCGGGAGTTGAGCTTGATCCGGAGGTGGGTGAGCAGGCTTTCCCAGATCCGATCCTTTTTGCCGGTGTAGGTGGTGGACCCGATCCGGACCGGACGGTCGGCATAGGCCGGGCCGGGCGCGAGCAAACCCATGCAATAACAGATGCCGATTGCGCAGATTGCGGCAACGGCTGATGGTCGCGGAACTTTTTTGCTCGCTGCGCGCTTCACGTTCAACTCCTCTTGGTTGAAGCTTGCTCCAATTCATATTCTCACCCGGTCCCTGGCGCTGTCAAATTCATTGATGCGCATGCTGGACTGTTTGCGCCCGGAAGACAACGGGGCGAGACGCCGCGTGATGTCTGATAATCCGCGCGCTATTTGTTTTCGACCTTTAGCACGATGACATTCCGGATCGGGGCGGGGAACGCGGACCCGCTGAGGCTCAGGCGCAGTTCATAGTCCCCGGGCTCCTTGGCGGCGAATGAAAGTTTATCGACCGGGATTGTTTTCATGTCGGGCTCAAGCTTGACTCGCCAGGAATTTTCAAAGCTCTTGACGCCCGGCCTGGTGATGACCGCGGTGAGCGTGGCGGAATAGAATTCCGGGTTGTCGTTGGCCACGAAGAGCGGGAGCTCGATCTTGTCGCCGACTTTATAGGGCGCGAACTGGAACAGGGCCATGGGCCAGACCGGGGAAAAAGAATCGGCCACGGTCTGAAAGGCTTTTTTGGGCTCGCGCCAAAAGTCGACCACCGACCAGGAGATCGCGGGCCGGGAGTCGTTGTGCATGAAGCAGATGACTCCGTAGTTGTAATCGTATTTCATGATTCTCAAGCGCTCGATCTGGTATTTGAGCAGCCGCGCCTGGTAGTCCTGGGTGGCGTCCACGTACGAGCGCAAATCTTTATAGCCCAAGGGGCTGACCCGCCGGTCCATGTCGGCCTGCCCCCAGATGAACTCTTCTTTCATTTTGCGGCGCGGCATTTTATCGATGCGGTCGGCGTCGAGCATCTGGACGGTGCGCTCGTATCCGGGGAACGACTGCGCCCCGAACTCGGTCACGAACTTGAGCGCGCGCGGGTTTTTCCTGGCGGCTTCTTCCGCCCAGCGGGCGAAAGAATCCGCGGCCGGACCGCGCCAGCCGAAATCGAGGTGCGTGTCGCAGCAAGGCATTCCGCCGGCCAGGTTTACCGGCCGGGTCTTGTCCAGGGACTTGACGGCGTCGGCCATGGCCGGGGCCAGCACGCCGTAGTTCCACTCCGGCTTGCCCTGCCCGAGAATTTCCCCGCGACCAGCCGGCCCCGCGACTCCGGGAGCAGAGCCCGGCTCGGTGTGCGCGCTCCAGAGCGCGATTGAAGGATGGCTGTAAAGAAGGTTGACATAGGCTTTGGTCTGTTTCACTGCCTCGGGCAGGATGGAGCGCGCGTATCCGCCCTGGAAGGGACCGTCCTGGAAAAGCAGCACCCCGCCGCGGTCGGCTGCGTCGTAAAAATGCGGGCTGCCAATGTGCGCGTGAACCCGGACCATGTTGTAGTGCGCGGTTTGGAACATTTCCACGTCCCTGGCCACAAGCTCCGGCGTGACTTGTGAAAGGAACAAGAGCGAGGGCGCGTAGTTGTTGCCCTTGAGGTAAAGGCTCTGGCCGTTGATGAAGAAATGGAACTGGTCTTTGACCTCAATGGCGCGGATTCCGACCAGGGCGGTTTTTCGATCCAGCAGCATTGAGAGCATGGGTAAAGGACTGACCGCGACGGGCTCGCCGGATTTCTTTCTGCCCTTGTCTTTGCGCTTGGCCGTGGAGGGCGCGACGTAAACCCGCTCGTCCGAGTTGGGCTTGGCTGGTCCGGCGCCGGGCAAGGCCATGGTTTTCCGGAAAGATTCGCTTGTCCCGGTTAGCTCCACGGTCAGTTGGTAGCAGGCCGGGAACCCGCGGTCGTGAGTCCACCAGAGTTGCGCGCCCTCCAGGTAGTATTCGCCGAAAGCTTTCCCGCCCGCGACCCTGGCGCTCAGGATGTAACTCCGGCCGGAAAAATTGTCGGGCTTGAGCGTGAAATTGGCGGCCAGGCCCGGGAGAGCCGCGCCCAGCGCCTCGGCCTCGATCCGCACAAACGGCGCCGGACCAATGCTGATGGTGGTGAAGCGGACGTTGCCCAGCCATGCCGGCCCGGTCGCAACGACCGTCACCGGCCGCCAGATGCCGCCGGGGTTGTGGTGGCTTGGGACCATGTCCCGGTTGTCGAACACTCCCAGGACCTGCCGCCGGGCGGCAAGGGATTTCTCTTGCAGGCACTCAACCTCCACCACCAGCAGGTTGTCCCTGGGCTGGAGCAGGTCCGAGACCTCAAATTCAAACGGCTCAAAATATCCCTCGTGGCCGCCCAGCTTCCGCCCGTTGAGAAAAACGTTGGCCTTGTAAAACACGCCTCCGAAGCGCAGGTGGTAAACGAACATCTTAAATTGATTTTCAAAGTCAAACCTGAGCCGGTAAACACCCCGGCCTTGATGGCGCTCAAGACCGGGATAGCTCTGCCACTGAGAAGGGACCTTGACCGTGAGCCACCCGGAGTCATCATAGGCGGGAGCGAGGTATTCCGAGGAAAAAATTTTCACCGGCTTGAAACGCCAGTTGTCGGATAGGATCGCGGCGCCCTGCGGCAAGGCGGGTTGCGCCAAGGCCATTCCGGCAATCATCCATGCGCTTAAGCAAAGAACGACCACCGAAATCTTTTTTATCCAAGCTTTCATCTCAAAGCTCCTCGAAAGCCGCCTTCACCCCGCCCTCTCCCGCGAAGGGATGAGCATGGCTATTTTACTTTCAATACCGTCACATTCTCCACCGGCTTTTCCAGGCCTTGGGCTTCGAGGGTGATTTTGGCGATATAGTCCCCGGCTTTTTCGAACTTGAGCGGGACCTCTCCGATCCTTGCCGCAGGCATGTCGGGATGGGCTTCCGCGGCGAAGCTCCGGGCCGCGACGATCTTGCCGTGGTGCGTGACTTCCACCTTGACGATCCCCTCGTACTCCTGGAGCAGGTCGTTGACCAGATAAATTGGCATCGTAATTTTCCGGCCTCGCTTGTAAGGCTTGAACTGCCAGGCGGCAAAGGCATAGACCGGCTGGAAGCTCTGCCTGACCGCGAAGTATCCTTGCTTGGGCTCGCGCCAGTAGTCGACCACCGACCAGACGATGCCCGGCTGCGGGTCATTGTAGCAGAAGGGCATGATGCCGAAATTTTTCGAGTATTTCTTGGCGCGCAGGAAATCGACGTGGAACTTGAGCAGCCGCGCCTGGTAGTCTTGCGTGGCCTGGACGTAGGTTTTCAGGTCCATGCCCGGCTGGATCGGCACGCGGCGGTCCATGATCTTTTTCTGGAGCAGGTTTTCGGTTTCAAGTTTTTTCCAGTCAATCTTATTGATCTCCGGGTCCATGAACTTGACCGCGTTGTCGTAGTCCGGGAACGCCTGCGCGCCGAATTCGGTGATGAAGACCGGCCTCTGCTGGAAAGGCCGGGAGTAGATCATGGCGAAGCCGTCAACCGTGCCGGTGTACCATCCTTCGTAATGGTGCGCGTCCGCGGCCTTGCCGGGTCCGCTGGCCAGGTTGACCGGCCGGGTTGAATCCGTGAACTCGATTATTTTCTTGAGCGCCGGGTCCAGCTTTTTCAAGTTGGCCTTGCCCGGCTCGTTGTGGCAGCACCAGAGGGCGATGCTCGGGTGGCTGCCCAGAAGCCAGACCATTTCCTGGACCTGGAGCTTGGCGTCGTCAAGGATGGTCTCGCTGTACCCCCATTGGAGCGGGAAGTCCTGGAAGACCATGATCCCGGCGCGGTCCATGGCCTCGTAAAACTCGGGGCGGTCGATATGCGCGTGCACCCGGACCATGTTGTAGTAACTATCCTTCATCATCTGCGCGTCCTTGGTGATGGTCTCGGCCGTGGCCGCGGCGAGATAGACGTCGCTCGGAGCGTAGTTGTTGCCCCGGATGTATATCGGCTTGCCGTTGAGCACAAACTCCCAGCAGTAGTCGCCGATTTTCCTGGCCGGGCATTGCTTCTCGATGGTGCGGATGCCGGTAATAAATCTTTGCTCGTCCTGGACCCGGCCGTTCAAAACCGCCTTAACCGTGACCTGGTAGAGGTTGGGCTTCCCCCGGTCCCAGGTGTTCCAGAGCGCCGGCTTCTCCAGGGTGAACTCCTTCTTGAAATAATTCCGGCCCGGCTCGCCCGTGAGCCCGAACTCGAGGTGGAACGCCTTGCCCGGAAAAATTTCCGGCTCAAGGTCCAATGTGATGGTGTAGGGCTCGCGCGCGAGCGGCAGGGACCGCATCTCGCCGTAGAGCCGGACCCTGGCGTTGTCGCCTTCGAGCTTCTGGGTGCCCAGCCAGAGGCGCCGGAAGCGGGCTGTGCCGGCCTCCACGATTTCCACTTCGCGCCAGATGCCTCCGGGGTTTTTGTTGGCGGCGATCAGGTCCCAGTTGCCGAACACGCCGGTGATCTGGGTCTTGGCGCCTTTGTTATTTTCGAACGGGCAGATGACCTGGGCCACCAGCACGTTCTTGTCGCGCAAATGAAAGGTCACGTCGTATTCGAACGGGTCAAAATATCCGGCGTGCCGGCCGAGGTAGTAGCCGTTGAGCCAGAGGTTCGCGCGGTAGAACACGCCGTTGAAGCGGAGGTAGTAGGCGCGCCCGGCAACGGGATTGAATTCAAACTTGTAACGGTAAAGCATGTTGCCGCCGTAGTCCTTGAACTGCGGAACCTGCTGCCACTGGCCGGGGAGTTTCCGGGCGAGCCAGGAAGAGTCGTCAAAGCCGTATGCGAGCGCGGCCTTGTCAACCGTTCCGCCCGCTTGCGGCGTGAGCCGCCAGTCCCGGGTGGTCAGCGAATAGCTTTGCCCAAACGCCGGAAACGCCAGCAACATTCCCACAACAGCAAACAAGGTCTTTTTCATTTACGCCCCTCCTTATTCCGACCTGCCAAGCCGATTTTAACCTCAGGCCGAAAACCAAGTCAAATAACCCGGGATGCGGTTCGGTCGCCGCGGAAAAGGGATCAGGCTTAATAAATAAAGGGCACCAGCCGCCTGGTCTTCCGAGCGTATTGCCTGTATTCTTCCCCGAAGCGCTCGGCAAGCATGGCCTCTTCGCGCCTGATCCGCCAGAGGATGAAACCAACCGCGATGATTTCGCAGGCAAGCGCGGCCAGGCTTCCGAGCGCGAGCGCGATTCCCATCACGGACAATATGAACCCGAGGTATCCGGGATGGCGGACGAGGCGGTAGGGGCCGGTGGTCACTAGTGTAGTGTTACAATAATAGCTTGACAATAAATTAATTTTGTGCTCATATATTTTCATGTGGAAAACAAGTGAGGCTTTGCGGATGACCGAGGAACAGCGGAGAACGCTGGAAGCATGGACGA